>ERZ795032.434-NODE-434-length-47271-cov-5.009954_pt1 | contig 47271 bp, 47 predicted proteins | sample MGYA00375124_ERZ795032 | MGnify/ENA primary metagenome ERZ795032 (study PRJEB30167, sample SAMN05720154) | activated sludge metagenome | isolation source: Anaerobic digester | place: China | collected 2015-12-16 ...
TGTTTGGATTATATTCGGGGCTGATACTCCACTTGCCAATGTGACCGGTGAGGTACCCATGTTCTTTTAAACCTCTTACCCATGTATAATCTGTTGGCTGCAGGGTTGAAACTTTTAAGCCATTGTTGTAGTTCCATAGTGCCCCAAATGTTTCAGGTCGTCTGCCATTTAACAATGACTGTCTTGCAGGGCAGCATACAGGTATAGGAGTATAAGCATTTGTGAACCACATACCTTCACATGCTAGTTTATCAATATTGGGCGTATGTATGGGATATTCATTACTATACCCAATGCAATCATAACGGTGTTGATCAGCTAAAATAAGTAAAATATTGGGCGGCTTAACATTTTGCAAAATCAGATACCCTCCATCTAGAAAATTCGCTTCGCTCATGACTTAAGCATTGATGCGAATTTTCTTGTTCGCTTACTTAAATAAAATTATGTTAAGAAGCTATGTAACCCTTGCGCTACATAGCTTCTAACAATCTACAGCACCTATAGTTATTATAGTATATACTTATAAATTACATGAGCTACCCCATCTTCATCATTTGACAGCGTTATATAATCAGCTTTTTCCTTTACAGCATCATTTGCATTTTCCATGGCAACACCAAGACCGGCATACTCAATCATGGAAAGGTCGTTCAGTCCATCACCTACAGCTATCATTTCTCTTATGTTTATATTGAAGTGTTCCCCCAGCTTTTCCATAGCCTTTGCCTTTGATGCTCTTTTATCTACAAATTCCAGGAAATATGGTTGTGAGGTATGAAAATTAACATTTTCGCTTAAATAGCCGCTTACTTCATTAAGGTATCTGTTAATCGTCTCAACCTCGTCATACCAGAGTATTTTCGTAACTCCTTTTGCAATTGTCTTTTCAATACTATCTCTATCATTTCCCAATAATAACGGTGTAACAGTTGATATGCTGCTATATTTATAAGCTTTGTCACTTAGCTCACTTGCGTATAATTTATTATCAGTCCATACCATGACAGTTGTTCCCAGTTTTTTGCCAAGTTCAATTATGTTCATGGCATCCTCATTATTTAAGCTGCATTCAAACAGGATATCTTTTGACTTCCACATTATTACCATTGCGCCATTATACGTTATAAAAGGCAAATCATGGGTTAGTTCTAATTTCTCTATTAATGATTTTAATCCCTGTATGGGTCTGCCTGTAGAAATAGTAAAAATCATCCCTTTTTCTATCCCTAGGTTTATAGCTTTGATAGTCTCATGAGTTAAGTTTCCTTTGCTATCAAGCAATGTACCATCAATATCAACTGCCAGTAACTTATAAGCCATTTAATTATTTTCTCCTTTAATATTTCACATTTCACATTGCAATAACGCCACACAATAGTATCATTAGGCAAGTATCAAACAAGAACTCTATTAGCAAATGATAAAGAACTATCTCTTTGTTCCTAATTGTTCTAGCCCCTCTGTTCTTGTGTTCCTATTTCTCTGCCATTTTCTCAAGAATTATATTGCTTCTTTCAATAAATTTGGTCATTGCTTCAGGCTCAAGCTGCTTATGGCTCATCATAGCCAGATCATAAACCTGTCGGCAAAGCAAATTCACATCATCTTTTTTGTCCTCTTTATCTTTCATCTCCAGTATTAACTGTATTAATCTATTCTTGTCATTCAGCACCAGGGTTTCTTCCTTTGGGAACATGTGGCTCATATCCTGACCACCGAAGTAGCGGCTGAAGTCCTGCATTCTTCTTGACTGTTCGGAAAGAAGAATCATTCCTGGGACAGAAGCAGTTTTCAAGCTTTCAACTTGTACCTTTAGCTTTTCATCGCTTACAGCTTCCTTAAATGTTTTTTCCAAAGCTTCCCGGTTTTCTTTTTCAGCCGGGCTGTCGTTTTCTTTTCCATCTCCGGCTTTCAGGCTTTCAGAAATATCTGAATCTATCCGGCTGAAGGTTACGCCGCTTTCATGCATTTCCATGAACTGAATAAAATGGCTATCAATTAAAGTATTCAAGATGACGGCTTCAAGCTCATTTTCCTCAAAGATTTTTATATATTGGGCCTGCTGTTTTTCATCGGTTACATAGAATACCTTGTTTTTATGCTTTGATTCATTGCGTGACAGGTAATCTTTCAGTGTAATATAATCACCTTTTGTAGTTTTATAAACAACTATATCTTTAACTCTATCATAGAATTTTTGTTCACGGATGCAGCCATATTTTACAAATGGATTAATGTCATCCCAATACTTGTTATAATTATCTCTTTCATTTTCAGAAAGGGATACCAATTTGTCTGCTACTTTTCTTGTAATGTGATTGGATATTTTACTTACATAACCATCATTCTGTAGAAAGCTTCTGGATACATTCAGGGGTAAATCCGGACAATCTATGGTTCCCTTTAGAAGCATAAGGAATTCAGGTATAACCTCTTTTATGTTGTCAGCTACAAAAACCTGATTGTAGTAAAGCTTAATTTGTCCTTCTATGGTTTCAAACTCATGCTTCAATTTGGGAAAATAGAGGATTCCTTTTAAATTGAAAGGATAATCCATATTCAGGTGAATCCAAAACAGAGGATCATTAAAATCATGGAATACCTTTTTATAAAATTCCTTATACTCTTCATCAGTACAGTCTTTAGGCTTTTTCAACCACAAAGGCTGAGTATCATTTATTGGTTTTGGACTGTCATCATCATCCTCATCTTTCATGTCATCTTTAATATCATCCTTTATATCATCCTTTATGTCGGCCGTATCAGCATCTTTTGCATCTTTACCAGTTTCTTCTGCATCTAAGCTTGTTTCTTCTACATTTGTATCAGAGTCTTTTAATTTACCATCCTGTTTTTCGCTCTCAATTATTTTATCTTTAGTATCCTTTTTCTTTTTATCTTCGGCATTTTCCAGATAAATTTCATATGGCATAAATGCACAATACTTGGTGAGAACCTCTCTCATTTTATATTCATCCAGATATTCCTGCCCATCTTCAGAAACAAATAGAGTTATTGTTGTCCCACGTTCCCTGCGGTCTGACTCATCCATCTCGAACTGATCATTCCCGGTGCTTGTCCATCTAACAGCCTGAGCACCTTCCTGGCAGGATAAAGTGTCTATTTGCACCTTTTCAGATACCATAAAAGCCGAATAGAAACCAAGACCAAAATGTCCTATTATTTGATTATCCTGGTCCATTTTATCTTTATATTTTTCTATAAAATCAGTCGCACCTGAAAAGGCAATCTGGTTTATATATTTTTTTACCTCTTCATCGGTCATACCAATTCCATTATCAATGAATTGAATGGTTTTCTTATCTTTGTCAACAATAACAGTAATGCGGAATTGCTCATCATCATCAGCTTTAGCTTCTCCTATGGAAACCAGCCTTTTGAACTTGTTGATTGCGTCAGTGCCATTTGATACCATTTCACGTGCAAAGATGTCTTTATCTGAGTAAAGCCACCTTTTTATTATAGGTAAAATATTTTCTGTATGTATGGATAAATTGCCAACTTCACGGGCCATACAAATACCTCCTCCTAATCAATATATTGACAAATGCGTTTATTTATGCTTATGGCATTCATTTGCCTTTCGCACAATAATCTAATTATAATCTAGCTATATTCTAAATTATAATATAAATTGTTTGTGTTTACTCAATTAGAGTATAAAAATCCTGCCTATTTATTTTACAATTTGTTGAAGGCTTTTGTCAAGGATTTTTTAGCACTCTCTTGTATAGAGTGCTAACAATTATTCAAGCTGGCTATTATGCTGCTTACTTATATCTCTTCTAATATGAAGGGTGTAAAACACTTTTTTTATCAACATTACTAATAACAAGATAATTACACCAGTAAGCACTATGGTTGCACCGGGTTTTACATCTGCATAGAAAGAAATTATCAAGCCAGAAATAGTTGATATAACTGCAAAAACAATTGAGTATATAACTGTCTCTTTGTAGCTTTTTGAGATAAGCATAGATGAAGCAACAGGAACAATCATAAGTGAAGATACGACAAGAGTTCCGATAGTACGGGCTGAAATAGATATTACTATTGCCGTCAGAAGCATAAATATAAAGTTTACTCTTGCTACAGCTATACCTGCCAATTTCGCTGATTCCTCATCGAAAGTTATGCAAAATAAGTCTCTGTACATAAAAATAAAAGCAAATAATACAACAACACTTAATATTATTACTGTTAGCAGTTCGAAACGACTGACGGCAACAATACTTCCAAACAGGAAGCTTGTAAAAGCCGAACTATTCTTAACAAATCCCGATAAAATACCTGCCAGTCCAATACCTGCTGCCATAATAATTGCCAGTGATATTTCCGCATATTGAGAAAAGGACTTGCGGATTTTCTCAATTCCGAAAGAAGCCAGTATGGAAAATGTTACAGCTCCTGCTACAGGATTTACCCCCGCCACAAGTCCGGCAGCTACCCCTGCAAGTGAAATATGGGACAGGGTATCTCCCATCATGGACAAACGCTTTAAAACAACTACTACACCAATACATGGAATTATAATTGATATTAACAAGCCTACTATAAAGGCATTTCTCATAAACTCATATTGAAATATTTCTGCCATATTTTTATTTCGTCTCCCTCCACAGAAACTCAAATTTCTATATACCACCAGTTTTATTTTTTAGTTTAGCATTGCGGTAGCATGTAGTGCATTCATGTCTATTCAAATGAATGTTAATTTTATACCCATACAATTCATCTATTAAATCTTCTGTTATTTCATCCTTAGGACTAATTATCTTTACATCTTTATTACCTGCAAATCCTATTTTGTTTGCATGGACTGTTATTGCACCTATGTCATGGGTTACCATTACGATAGTTATGCCCAGTTCCTTGTTAAGTTTAGCAAGAAGACAGTATACCGCCTCCTCAGATTTTGCATCAATGCCCGTTGTTGGTTCATCAAGAAAGACTATTTCAGGATTATTAACAAGCATGCGTGCAATAAAAACCCTTTGCTGCTGACCTCCCGACAGATTACCAATAAGTTTTTTGGCATTGTCTTCCATTTCCACAATTTTAAGAGCATTATAAACTTTTTCCTTACGCTGCTTCTTAAGATTTGCAGTAAATAAACCGGATATTTTGGCTTTTCTGTAAATATTAGAACCAACGATTTCCTCAACAGTAGCAGGAAAACTCATATTGAAAGAGATTGCTCTCTGGGAAATGTATCCTACTTTGCTCCAGTCAGGAAAATTCTTTACATTATATCCGAATATATTTATATTTCCCCCATTAGGCGAAAGAAAGTTCAAAAATAATTTTACAAGGGTGCTTTTACCCGAGCCATTGGGTCCGATTATCCCAAAATAGTCACCCCTGCAAATATCAAAACTTACATTATCAAATACTGTTTTGCCATTATAGCTAAAACTTAGATTCCTTACATCCAATGCCTTATCCATCTACACCATCCATATTCTTATTTATGTTGAGACAAGCAAGAGGGAAAACGAATAAGAGAGCAAAGAGAGACGGTTCTTGACTTGTACATAGGAGGAGCAAGCAAGGGCAGAGCTCATTTATCCTTAATTGCCCTTAGTTGTCCTCACTTATCCTCACTTGTTTCCTGCTTACTTGACTAGAACCGCCCCTGCTTGTCTCCCCTTGTCTGTCCTTTCAGGCAAGTTAAAGAACTGTCCACACTTGTCCCTTTACTTTAACGCCCTTTTCAATGCTTCCAGATTCTCCCTCATTGCCGAAAAATAATCCTTACCTTCCTTTAGCTCTTTTTCGCTAAGACTTGCTATGGGATTTAACACTTCAACTTTTGCCCCTGCGGACTGGGCGATTGCATTTGCAACCTTTGGATTTACAAGTTTATCGAAAAATATTACACTAACATTGTTATCTTTAGTGAAGTTTGCTACATCTACCATTCTTGCAGCAGTAGGCTCAGCCTCCGCATCCAAACCGGAAATAGCCACCTGATTTAAGCCGTAAGCAGCAGCCAGATAACCAAAAGCTTCATGAGAAACAACAATATCTTTCTTTTTAAATCCGGATGCTGCTTCCCTAAATTCACTATCAAGCTTCTCCAACTCTCTGGAGTATTTTTCAAAATTCTTTTCATAATAATCCTTATTGTCTGGATCAACTTTAACTAGAGCATCTGCGATGGCTCTCATCTGTATTTTTGCCATGGCTGGATCCAGCCACACATGAGGGTCATATATATGCTTTTTTTCTTGATCAGCCTGTTTCTCGCCATCCTTTTCATCATGCCCATGCTCACTCTCGTGCTCATGGTTTGCTTTACGAAGTTCAATATCTTTTGCTGCTTCAACAATAATAAGGTTCTTGTTGCTTATACTCTCCAATACTTTGTCAACCCAGCCTTCCATGCCTGCTCCATTATAAACGAATACATCCGCTTTCTCTATACTAATAATGTCCTTTGGTGACGGTTCCCAGCCATGGGGATCTGACCCGGCAGGCAGCAGGTTTTTTACAGTAACTTTATCGCCTCCTATTTTACCTGCAAAATCATATACTACATAAAAACTAGCAGTCACAGATATTTTATTTTCCGTCCCAGCCTGTCCTTCAACACTTTTTCTGCCAGTACAGCCTGTAAAAATGGTTGCACATATTAATGTCATTAGGAATATTGGCAATAAAATGATTATTGTTACTTTGTAAGTTTTCACATTACTTTTCATCCTGTTTTCACCTCTTCATTTTTACAACTACATTAATGCTTCCTTTTCAATATAGCCGTACTAGATAGATTTTAAACTAATAAACTGCTTTTTTCAACAGGATAGTTTATATGGGGTGCATTTACTGAATTTGAAGAAATATTTACCAGGGACTGTCGTTACAGTGCTTAGAGCCTTTAAATTCAGCTACGGGCAAAATCAAACTCACAAAATAATTTGAATAATAGTATTGTAATTATTTTGCTCAAACACTGATTTTGCTTTTCCTCCGCTCAGATTAAAAGGCTCTACAGCACCTTCACTTATGCCCCTTACCAATAATTTCTTCAAATAAATTAAATGTACCCGTTCATATTGAGTGTACTAATAATTTTAGCTTTTTGGGTGTGAGAGTCTCCGCAGCTCTTGCCACCTCTTCTTTTGATGGCTCTCTTACATTAGCTGCCGGGTACTCAAGCCCCAGTTTATCCCACTTAAATGCTCCCATACAATGATAAGGGAGTACTTCTACCTTTTCTACATTTTTCAGGCTCTCAATAAATTCCCCGGCAAGTCTTAAATCCTCTTCGTTATCCGTGTAGCCAGGTACCAGTACATATCTTATCCATAAGGGTATCCCCTTTTTCATTGTATATAAAGCAAACTTTTTAATTTTATCATTTCCAACTCCTGTTATCTCCCTGTGTTTTGCTTCGGAAGCATGTTTAATATCAAGAAGTATCAGGTCTGTGTATTCAAGCAGTTCCATCACCTTTTCAACCTCTGCAAACCCACTTGTATCAAGTGCAGTGTGAATGTTCAATTCTCTGCATCTTTTGAAAAGAGCAGTTACAAAATCCACCTGTATTAATGGTTCTCCTCCCGTAACTGTAATTCCGCCTCCTGAGGATTGCATGAAGTCAATATATTTTTCAGTCTGGGCAACAACATCATCTACAGAATATTCCCGTCCGCCGCTCACATCCCATGTATCCCTGTTATGGCAATATATGCACCTAAGGGGACATCCCTGCATAAATACTATAAATCTTATTCCTGGACCATCAAGAGTCCCAAAGGTTTCAAAAGAATGTATTCTCCCCTTTATCTCCATATGTTTACCTTACACCTTGCCTTTCTCATACTCTCTCATGTATTGTCCTGTTAATAACATCCAGCTGCTGTGCTTTTGTTAATTTAATAAAGTTTACCGCATACCCCGAAACTCTTATAGTAAGCTGAGGATACTTTTCAGGATGTTCCATGGCATCTAGCAATGTTTCCCTGTTAAAAACATTAACATTCATATGATGGCCTCCCTTTTTAAAGTAGCCGTCAAGAAGAGCCATAAGATTATTAAGTCTGGCTTCTTCATCTCTGCCAAGAGCTTTAGGTGCCATTGAAAAAGTAAAGGATATTCCATCCTGAGCATGTCTGTATGGAAGTTTGGCAACAGAACTGATTACAGCCAGTGCCCCATTTGTATCTCTTCCATGCATGGGGTTTGCGCCTGGAGCAAAAGGCTCTCCCTTTTTTCTTCCATCAGGAGTATTTCCTGTTTTCTCACCATAAACCACATTTGATGTTATGGTAAGTATTGAAAGTGCAGGGACGGAGTTCCTATAAGTTCTCTGTTTTCTGAGCTTATCCATAAATAGTTTTACAACCATTATAGCAATAGAATCAACTCGTTCATCATTGTTACCGAACTTTGGATAATTTCCCTCTACCAGATAACCCACTACTGTGTTATTTTCATCTCTCACAGGTTTTACTTTTGCATACTTTATAGCACTTAAAGAATCCACTACTACAGACAAACCTGCAATCCCACATGCCATTGTTCTATATATGTCCTTATCGTGCAGTGCCATTTGAAGACTTTCATAGGAATACTTGTCGTGCATATAATGAATTAAATTCAATGTGTTTATATATAGGCGGGCAACCCAGTCCAACACCATATCAAACCTATTCATTACATCTTCATAATCCAGATATCCCTCTCCTACAGCTTCAAACCGTGGAGCAATCTGCGCCCCGGTCATTTCATCCCTTCCACCATTTATAGCATATAACAAAGCTTTTGCCAAGTTGCATCTTGCACCAAAAAACTGCATTTGTTTTCCCAATTTCATAGCAGATACACAGCAGGCTATGCCATAATCATCTCCCCAATAAGTCCTCATCAAATCATCATTTTCATACTGTATTGAACTGGTATGAACAGATACCTCAGCACAGAACTTTTTAAATTCGCAAGGAAGGTGTACCGACCATAGTACTGTCATATTAGGTTCTGGTGCAGGTCCCAGATTGTACAGAGTATTTAAAATTCTGAAAGAGGATTTTGTTACAAGAGTCCTTCCATCAAGGCCCATTCCACCGATACTTTCAGTTACCCAGGTAGGATCACCACTGAAAAGAGCTTCGTAATCAGGTGTCCTAAGGAATCTCACTATTCGCAGTTTTATAACAAACTGATCCATTAATTCCTGTACTTCATCCTCTGTGATAGTGCCTTCTCTCAGGTCACGCTCAAAATATATGTCAAGGAAGGTGCTTACTCTACCAAGACTCATGGCAGCGCCATTTTGCTCCTTTACAGCTCCCAAATATGCAAAATAGAGCCATTGTACCGCTTCTCTGGAGTTCCCTGCAGGCTTGGATATATCAAAACCATAGCTTGACGCCATTTCCTTAAGAAATCCGAGAGCTTTTATCTGTTCCTGTATTTCCTCTCTGTCCCTTGTAGTATCTGCATCTATATAATCAAACTCCAGATGCACAAGTTCATTTCTCTTTTCCTCTATAAGCCTGTCCACGCCATATAGGGGAACCCTTCGATAATCACCAATTATCCTGCCTCTTCCATAGGCATCAGGAAGCCCTGTTATTATACCTGCTTTTCTGGCCCGCCTCATTTCAGCTGTATAAACATCATATACCCCTTGATTGTGTGTTTTTCTGTATTCAGTAAACACTTTAATAATATCAGAGTCTACTTTCTTACCATAAGCTTCGCTGCCCTTTGCAACCATTCTTATACCGCCAAAAGGCATAATGGCTCTTTTCAAAGGTTCGTCAGTCTGAAGCCCTGCAATCACTTCCAAATCCTTATCAATATATCCGGGTTTATGAGAAACAATTGTAGAAACAGTGTGGGTATCAATATCAAGTACACCGTCTTTTTCCCTTTCCTTCTTTAGAAGCTCTGAAACCTTATTCCAAAGCTTTCTCGTCCTTTCTGAAGCACCTTTCAAAAAAGATCTATCTCCCTCATAAGGAGTATAATTAAGCTGTATAAAATCCCTTAAATCTATTTCAGAACACCAGTTACCTTTTTTAAAATCTTTCCATTGTTCCATATTTCTGTTCATCTGTTCCATATTTCTGTTCATCCTTTCTATTGATTAATAAGGGCATCACTTCCTAAATCTGCAAAACTAAAATAATTCCTTATTAAATAATATTACCCTTAATAATCCTTTTAAAACCTTAAGGCAAAGGGACAGGCACATTTTCTTCCTAAGCTGAATTTAAAGGCCCTGGGCAGCATAACGGCAACTTTTGGAAGGCGTATAACATGATGACGAAATATTAGAGCAAACATAGAGATTGTTGGTATAGAAGCACAGAGAAAAGCTGTAATTCTGCACATGGACGTGCAGAGCAGGCATCTGAGCCATGGATGGCGAATATGCCGGGCAGGCTTTTCTCTGGGAAACTATGCCTACAGTCTCTGCTCTCAGTTCTTGATGTGCAGCGACTGTTTTGGCATCATGTCATATGTCTTTCATATAATGGCTTAAATTGACGCCTATGATAAATACACCCCATCTATAATTAACATGTTTACAATCTTAATTTATCTCTGCTATAATAAAAGAAAATCTTGATTTTTAATTATGTATAAATAAAGGTGTAGTATATGAAAGAACTTTTGGAATTGTTTGTAATTTTCTGCCGGATAGGCGGTTTTACCTTTGGGGGCGGATATGCTATGCTTCCAATAATACAAAAAGAAATAGTAGAAAAGAGAAAATGGGCTACAGATGAGGAAGTACTGGATTATTATGCAATTGGGCAGTGCACTCCTGGCATAATTGCAGTCAATACGGCAACCTTTATAGGATATAAACGTAAAGGCATGATCGGCGCAATAGCCGCAACAATGGGTATGGTTTTTCCATCTTTAGTAATAATTACTTTAATAGCTGCCTATTTTAGACATTTTCAAGATTATGCGATTGTAAAACATGCATTTGTCGGCATTAGAGCAGCTGTAGCAGCATTAATACTTAGTGCGGTAGTAAAAATGTGGGATAAATCTATTAAGGATTCCGCAGGCCTAATAATATTCATTCTCTCCTTTGCTGTAATTGCTTTTACAAATGTTTCACCTATATTAGTCATTGTAGTTTCAGCTATTGCCGGTATTTTGTTAAGCTCTAATAGTAAAAGCAAAAGTGACAGTAACAGTAACAGTGCTAATAACAGTAGTAGTAAATGTAAAAGGGCTGGTAGCAAATGATATATTTAACTATTTTTCTAGAATTCTTTAAAGTTGGCTTGTTTGCAATTGGCGGAGGACTTGCAACTCTTCCATTTCTTCAGGAATTGATCTGCAAATATGGCTGGATTACTTCTGCCGAACTTATTGATATGATTGCTATTTCGGAATCTACGCCGGGTCCTATTGGCATTAATGCAGCAACTTTTGTTGGTTATAAAACTGCAGGAGTTATGGGTGGATTAACTGCAACTATTGGGCTGGTTACACCATCAATTATTATAGTCGTTGTAATTGCTCATTTTTTTATGAAATTCAGCGAACAGCCCATAGTAAGGTCGGGTTTTTACGGGTTAAGACCTGCTGTTACAGGTCTTATTGCTTCAGCAGGGTTTGAGGTCGCAAAAGTTTCATTAATTAATATTAATAGATATATTAAAACATATAAATTATCAGAGTTATTTAATTATAAAGAAATTATTCTGTTTTTGGTTGTATTTTACCTGATAAGTAAATATAAAAAGCATCCTGTATTTTATTTGATAGGTGCTGCAATTATCGGGATATTATTTAAATATTGATCAATTCTTTTTGCATGAGAGTTATGTCTTGTAAATTAAGTAATATTGTGTATTTTGTAAAGGAGGTATATATTGGATACTAAAAACAATAACAAACAACACCGACTGCTGGAGATTTTTTTAACGTTTTTTAAAATTGGAGCATTCACCTTTGGCGGTGGTTATGCCATGATACCCCTTATTGAGAGGGAGGTAGTTCATAATAAAGGATGGGTAAGTACTACTGATATAATTGACTATTTTGCCGTATGCGAATCAATCCCCGGGGCAATTGCAATCAACTCAGCTACTTTAATAGGCTATAAAACTGAGGGTCGGAAAGGAGCATTTGCAGCGGCTGCAGGAGTAATTCTTCCATCATTTTTGGTCATTACTATTATTGCAGCTTTTTTTACCAGATTTCAGAATAACGCTGTTGTAAAAGCAGCATTTTCAGGTATTCGAGCTGCAGTTACCGGGCTTATATTAATAGCAGCCTTTAAAATAGGAAAAGCATCAATAAAAGATTACATATCTCTTATTATTACAGTTGTGACAGTAATTCTGACAGCCTTTTTGGGTGTTCATGCAATACTTTCAATAATTGGAGGAGCCTTAACAGGTTTTCTTATTTACAATATAAACCCGGAAAGAATTTCGAATATATCAGCCAGGACTGATTCTGTTGATTCTAGTAATTCAGCAGATTCTATTGATTCTAGTAATTCGGACAAAGGAGGTAGCTAAATGACTTATTTAATACTACTTTTAACATTCTTTAAAATTGGTTTATTTAGTTTTGGCGGCGGTTATGCGATGATTCCCCTTATAGAAAAGGAAATAGAGTCCCATGGCTGGCTTACTGCTTCAGAGTTTGTTGATATTATCGCCATTGCTGAAATGACACCGGGACCTATAGCAGTTAATTCTGCAACATTCGTAGGTTATAAAACTGCAGGTGTTTTTGGAGGTTTCTTTGCAACACTTGGAGTATCTCTGCCATCATTTATAATTATTCTTGTAGTTTCACAGTTTTTCTTTAGATACAGAAACCATCCATTAAATAACGCAGTATTTTATGGAGTTCGGCCAGTTATCTCAGGATTGATTTTCTCTGCTTCCATCTTTGTCTCAAAAACCGCATTGTTTAAAGAAATTGCTGTAACAAATTTTTTTCATAACCTTGCTTTAAATATATTAAAGGTAATTAATCCGGGAGGAATACTAATCCTGGCCATTACGCTGTTTTGTCTGATAAAATTGAAAATGCACCCTGTATTAACTATTGTAATATCAGGCATAGCAGGGATTGTGCTGTACTATGTTTTACCAGTTTTCGTATTCTGATATTATTCCGTAAAATATAGAGCTTCCAGCATGGTACAAAATGTGGTACATAGAAAAAAGAAAGCACTTCATTAACTCTCCTGCAATATGCTCCGAATCAGTAGCACTTCTTCCATTACCACATATCAATACTTTATTGTCTAAATCATAGCACCCTCACAATTCCTATACTTTAAAATATTCAAACAACATTCCAAAATCAATACCTGCAATATCTTTATTTCTATATCTTTTATATAATGATTCATTGCCCTCTTTAAGATATTTTGATGTAATACCATGAGATATGGAAAGGGAGGCTTCAATAAATGCAGCAAGGTGGTCACAACCTCTTATTATTTCCCCGTCTACGGGAGAATACATGTCATCATTATAATTCTTGTTAATTTCATCTGAAGTAATAATTTCCATTTTTCCGTCTTTCATTATCCTGCTGCTGAATTCATTTTCGATAAGATACTTTATCTCATTTCTCCAGGCTGCAGGTATTAAAGGAAATACTCTTTCTTCCAGCTGGCTGCTTTCAATCTCTTTTATAAGTTCCTCAAGTCCCTCCACTGAACGCTTTACAGGAGAGACAATATCCCTTGTTAGAACTTCCGGCAGGTCGTGTAAAAGTCCCGCATAATAATTATTTACAACTCTTTTATCACATCCATCCAGTTCCAATGTACAGAAATAGGAAAGTATGGCGACTACAAGCATATGTCCTAAAACCGATGTTTCCGGCACTCTGGGTGATTGAGCCCATCTTTGCTGGAACCTTAGCTGCCCCACAAAGCTTAAAAAATTTCGTGTTTTCTTTCCGAGGGTAAGTTTTTGCACTCCAGCTAAATCATAATGTTCTTCTATTTCGTTTGCTATTTGTTCCTTTGTAATTTCCAGACCGTAAAGGTTCTTATTCAAGTTATATATTATTTCGAACTCCCAATTTGTTGCTAGATAATGGGATGCTTTCAATATCCTCTTTTCATAAAAACTGTATTCAGGATCTTGAAGATATTTGCGGAATTTCTCAAAAAAGCTGCCTTTAATTTGGTCAAAACCTTGTTTTTCAAGTTGTTCCAGCACCCAATTGTTTAGCTTAGGACCTTTTTTTTCCATGAGCATATGAAAAATTGGAGGCTTAATATCTGTAAGAACAATTCTGTGGAAAAACTCAAAGATGCCTCCCTCTATCAATTGTCGCCAGTTTAATACAGCCTTTCTGTCACTTTCTTCAATTTTCGCCAATACATAAGCAAACATCATTTTATGTGACTGTTTATCCAGCTCGGTAAAACCCTTATTGGGCCTTATATGGTCATTCCATCTCTGTATGCTTGCAGCATCATATATTAGCTCCAAGTTAAGTTTTCCCAGCATATATTTCACCTCATTTATTATTTGGGCCGTTTTGCTATATATTTACAATATATCAGATTAAGTTACATAGTTCAAGGGGATAGCTGCAAATTTCAACTTGTTGACGCTGAATGAGTTTTTTGTCATAATAAATATATTAATTACTAATGGTGGTAGACATGGAACTTAAATATATTGCAAAAGAAAAAGATGAAAATAGAACAGTAAAATCAATATTAAAAAGTGAGCTTGGACTTTCAGAAAGGCTGATAAAGAAGCTTAAAAATACCAATGGAATATTTTTAAACTCTTTACCTGTATATGTTGTAAGCCGTGTTCAACCGGGTGATTTGGTTCATGTTTCTATTGAGCTGGAAGAAAAATGTGAAGATATAATCCCCGAAAATATTCATATTGACATTATTTTTGAAGATGAACATATGATAATTTTGAATAAACAACCCGGTATAGTAGTACACCCTACGGTAAGCCATCCTTCAGGTACTATCGCTAATGCAGTAATGTATCATCTTTCAGAAATGGGTAAAAATTTGAAAGTCAGACCTGTAAGCAGGCTTGACAGAGATACGTCGGGAGTTATTATATTTGCAAAAAATCCCTATGTACAGACTTCTCTTGTTCGTCAAATGGCGAGCAACACATTTATCAAAGAATATTTGGGAATTGTTTGGGGAGTTCCAGATAAGATGGAAGGCACAATAGATATGCCCATAGAGCGCAAACCTGATACTATTATGTTAAGGCATGTTTCAGAGACTGGCAAACCATCAGTAACTCATTACGAAGTCTTAAAAACTTTTGATAATGCAGCTTTACTTAAATTTGTTCTTGAAACGGGAAGAACCCACCAAATCAGAGTTCACTGTCAAGCCACAGGCCACCCTATTATAGGTGATACACTCTATTTTCAGGAGCATATATCAGAAATTATTGCAAGACAAGCTCTTCATTCATATAAGGTTTCCTTCATTCATCCAGTCACCGCAAAACCTATGGAAGTTTTTGCATCTTTACCTGATGATATGAGAAGAGCTCTGGAAATACTGGAAAATAAACATGTTTAGTTTACATATAACCCCAACTATGTTATTATACAGATAAATCCAATACTAATAATTGTAGATACACATTGGATATACATTGAATATATCTTGGTCATACATTAATACATAGTGTTTAAATGGGAGGTAATCACATGTCTATTACAAAAGATAATTTGGCTAATTCAAAGAAAACTGTGGACCCAAATTTGGAAAACCTTGCTAAAGAGAGTTTTACAATCACTGAACTAAGTGCTCTTCTAAATGTAACAGATCACACACTCAGATACTATGAGAAAGAATTCAACCTTAGAATTCCAAGAGACTCAAGAGGGAGAAGGTATTATACTCCTGAATTATCTGATATCTTTTTGGAAATAAGAAAAATGAAATTAAAGTAATTAAAGAGTTAATGACCAATAACTATTGTTTGCAGCCAGTGGAAGCTAATCCTTCCGATAGCATGCAAAGCAATCTTGATCTTGATAATATAAAAAAGTTATTGTCAGATTTGGAGAAACAGCTTCATATGAATATTTTGTCTGGAATAAATTCATCAATTGATTCATCTTCTATACATATTATTAATGAAATTAGTAAAAGCAATGAACATTTATCTAAATTCATAGAAACAAATAATACAATACTTGATGCAAAACTCGAAAGACATTTTCAGTCTATAGATAATTCTTTATCAGAATGGAGAAATAAAAATAAATGCGGAGCCATCAAGCAACTGTTTCAAAGAATTGGTATCTTACCATATTAATCTAAGTAATAGAATTTGCAAAATAAATGATGTGAATATATAGCTGAAAGTATGTGGTTAAGGGTGAAAGTATTTAGATGAGGGTGATAATGCATAAAGTGAACTATTAGAAGTGGGAGATGAGATTCTAAATTCCCGTCTCCACTCTCTGCTTTTCACTTCGTATTTATTACTTTTAATATCTTGTACGATATGTATCATCCAGCTTTCATTTGAAGTCTTAGTTTATCTGCTACCATTGCAATAAACTCGGAATTTGTAGGTTTTCCTTTGCCTACACTGATTGTATAACCAAAAATGGAATTAATTGAATCTATTCTCCCTCTTCCCCATGCAACTTCAATTGCATGTCGGATTGCTCTTTCAACCCTGCTTGGAGTTGTCTCGTATTCCTTTGCAATTGCCGGATAAAGCTGTTTGGTGATTGAATTAATAATATCCATGTCTTCTACTACCATTATGATTGCATCTCTTAAGTATTGATATCCTTTAATATGTGCAGGAACTCCAATATCATGCATAATATTTGTTACTTCTACTTCTATATCTTTTTTTTCCGACACAATATTAAAATTGTTAACATTTGCTTTATATCCTTCTTTTTGCGGTATTAAAGATGCTGTTCCGTTTAACTGCTTTATTCTGGAAACAAGAACATTCATATCAAAAGGTTTAACAACATAGTATTCTGCCCCGAGAGAAATAGCTTTTTGAGTTATCCGGTCCTGTCCAACTGCAGAAAGAATTATGAAAGTAGGTCTGTTTCGGGCTAACGATGCATTTACTTTTTCGAGAACACCAAGTCCATCGAGATGAGGCATAATAATATCAAGAACAACTACATCAGGTTTTTTCTCAATGATTTGTTCATACCCTTCCATACCATCAAGGGCTATCCCTACTACTTCAATATCTTCCTGAGAATCCAAATACTCACTTAAAATATCGCAGAATTCTCTGTTATCATCTACTATCAATACTCTAATTTTTTTCTCTAACAACCCAATTCCCCCTTAAAAATGGTACTCTTTTGTAATTATTATATTTATGTTTCGACAAAAATACAATACTCATTTAATAATTCTATATTATATTATATAAAATCACATAAATTAAATCTACTGTAAAATATGATGGAATAATGTATTTCAGTGGTTTGTACTATATAATAGATACTTGCAATTATATATAATAATTTACAATAAAAAACAGGAATTATAATGGGAAATACAATTTCCCATTATAATTCCTGTTCCGTAAATGTTTGAATAAAATTGTTTCTCGATTTTTTTTAGACAATTATATGAGTTCGATTTTGTCTGGAGCTGAATTTATAGGCTCTAAGCAGTATAAAGTCAGTTCCAGATAAATATTTCCTCAGTTTTTAAAAAATGCTGCCCACTTATGAAGCATTAGCTTTTATATTCTGAACAATGCTATTCTCATACATTTCTTTAATCATGCTTTCTATAAAAATTCCATATCCTCTTGATGGATCATTTACTAAAACGTGGGTTACAGCTCCTACTATTCGTCCATCCTGAACAATAGGACTTCCTGACATACCCTGGACAATACCTCCGGTTGCTTCTAAAAGCCTTTCATCGGTAATTTTAATAACCATACCCTTTGATCCCTTAACACTTTTCATAGACACCTTCTGTATTTCGATAGAATACTCCTCTACCTCCCTGCCCATGATGTTAGCTATTATAGTTGCAGGTCCTTCCCTTATTTGTGATCTTACTGCAATAGGATAAGTCTTTCCTGGTACTTCACTTATGGCACTGCCATACAGTTGTCCATATATTCCATAACTACTGTTTACAGTCACTGAACCCAGCTTATCCCCATCTTCTGCAAAAATCCCTTTAAGTTCTCCAGGAACCCCATTTTCCCCTTTTTTTATAGCTAATATATTGGATTCAATTATCTCTCCCCACTTTACAGGTATTAATATCCCAGTATCCATATCAGTAATACCGTGACCCAACGCACCAAAATATGTTGTTTCAGGGTCATAAAATGTAAGTGTTCCTATACCTGCCGTATTATCTCTGACCCATAATCCTATATGATAATTGTTATCATCAATGGATTTGACAGGGTTAATCTGTACATCATGAAAACTATCACCGCTTCTATACCGCAGATGCATTTCCTTTCCTTCACTTGCATTAATTTCTTCTATCAGGCTGCTAATATCATTTACAATTTTTCTATTAACTTGCAAAATAAAATCACCCGGTTTTATACCTGTGTCTTTTATAGGAGAAACTCTATATCCACCTGCAGCTTCAACCTCTCCCATCCCAATTACAAGAATCCCATCAAGCTTAAGCTTAACCCCTACTGTATTGCCACATGCCACAACTTTATTATTTGGTACTACATTAACTTTTACCAATTTTAAAGGAATTACCCCAAATAATTTTATCTCAAGGTTGGCACTTCCTTTATTTAATGTTTTAAGCAATACAGAATTGGAAAATTGTAATTTTCTTTTTGGTTTTACTTGGTTCCTTCCCAGCTGCACTGTTTCTTCTTTATCGAAGTTCAGCTTAACAGGGAAAACACTTTGAACATTATATATATATTCCTCACCTTCAACGAGAACTAAATCGCGTGGCAAAGACCAGGCAGTATAAATACAAGTCAGGAAAAGGATAATAGCACTTATTATAAAATATAGTCCGATTTTTGCAAGTAATTTTTTATATAGCCTCATTCTGTTCCTCCATTGTATTTTGAAAACAAATGTTATACCTGTATCTGAATTATAGCATTGCAGGCAAAACACTATTCATAAATTAACCTTCTGAGAAATTAATTATTCAAGTAAAAAAATGCATATGTTGAGTATTTTGAGATGTGAATGCTAATTTTTCTTAATTTTCCTTAATTTTTTTGCGTTTTCAAGCATTTCTATTGCGAGGTTTTTAGTCATGACAGTTATAGAATCTCCGCCAAGAATTCTTGCTACTTCGTCTACAGTTTTTTTATCGGTAAGTTTTTCAACTTTAGTTCTTGTACTGCCTTTTTCAGTTATTTTTTCAATTAAGTAATGATTATCAGCCATACAGGCTATCTGTGCTTGATGAGTGACACATATGACCTGGTGTAATTTTGATATATAGGAAAGTTTTTCTCCTACCCTCTGGGAAGCCTTACCGCTTATGCCTATATCTATTTCATCAAAAATCAAAGTAGGTATTCGGTCTACATCAGCAAGAATGGCTTTAATTGCCAGCATAATTCTTGCCATTTCTCCTCCTGATGCAATTTTGGAGAGAGGTTTGAGAGGCTCTCCGGCATTTGTAGAAATAAGGAATTCAACCTTATCCAGACCATTATCCAAAAATTTAATCCCGGTACCTTCTCCTTGTTTTTCCGGCATTTCTATATTTACCTTGAAACGGACATTTTTCATTTCAAGATCCTCAAGTTCACCACAAATTTTATTTTCCAGAATAGCTGCAGCCTTTACTCTTCCCTGATTAATTATAACTGCAACACCATAGAGGGCATCTTCAGTTCCTGTTAGCTGTTTTTTGAGTTTATTTATATTTTCCTCACTTTTAATAATTGTATCCAATTCTCTCTCGCTTTTTTTACAGTACTGCAAAATCTCAGATATATTATTTCCATATTTCTTCTTCAACCTATAAATTAAATCAAGCCTTTCCTCTATTTGTTCCAATTGTAAAGGATTGAATTCAATATTATTTTTTGCATTTCTAATCTCATCCTGTATATCTTCCATTTGAAAAGCTATTTCCTCAATCTTGCTGCGGATACTACTATACACTTCATCATATTCCGAAATAGACTCGAGTTTTGAAACGGATTCTACAATCTCATCATATACAGCATTGTCTGCCCGGCTTCCTGAAAAAAGCATATTATATAACCATTCCATTGTCTCTGCTATTTTACCTGCATTTGATAATATTGTCTTTTGCTTTATTAACTCTTCATCTTCACCAATTTTTAGTTTTGAATTTTTTATTTCATCGATTTGGTATTTTAGTAAATCTATTTTTCTTTCCCTATCTTTTTCATCGCCAGAAAGTTTCTGCAGGTTGTTTTTTATTTCTTTTCTCCTATTATACAATTGGGAATACTCATTTTTAGCCTCTTCAATTTCTTCCCCTGCAAATGCATCTAAAAGGTCAATATGATTTTCATTTCTTAAGAGTGATTGATTATCATATTGCCCGTGTACATCAATTAATCTGCTGCCAATCTCTTTAAGCATGGATACTGTTACTATACGTCCGTTAACCCTGCAGGTACTTCTCCCCCCGGTAGTATACTCTCTGGATATAATGAGAGTACCATCACTTTCAGGTTCAATTCCAAATTTTTCGTATATATCTGCTAATCTTTGATTATCAACGCTAAAAGCGGCTTCAAGGGTTGCCTTGTCCTGTCCGGTTCTTATAAGGTCTCTTGAAAATCGTTCTCCTAAGAGCATATTGATAGAATCAATAATAATTGATTTGCCAGCACCTGTTTCCCCTGTTAATATATTCAAACCATCACCCAGTTCTATTCCAACTTCATCTACCAGGGCAATATTCCGTATTTCAAGGCGTAATAGCATTTTTTCGACCTCGCTTAAAATTCTAGATAAATTTTACATTAATTAATTCTATTTACTGCCATTATTACCATTATAATTCATTAATCGGCAGTTATGCAATAGTTCTATACTATTATCCTCAATATAATTTATTTAACCATCTTAATAAATTTTTCAACTAATTTCTCTGCTATTTTTTCTGCTCTGCAAATAATCATTATAGTATCATCACCTGCGATAGTCCCTATAATATCGGGCCATCTAAGGGAATCTATAACCGATGCTGCAGCCTGTGCCATACCGGGAAGTGTTCTGACAGCAACAATATTATTTGCATAATCACTTGATACATATGCTTCATTAAATACCCTTAAAAGTTTATTTGAGATTACGCTTTCGCTCTGTGTAACTGATGCATATCTGGATTTACCATCGTCTGACATAACTTTTGCCAATCTTAGTTCTTTAATATCTCTCGAAATAGTAGCCTGGGTAACATCCATTCCCTCTTGTTTCAATTTGTTTACAAGGTCTTCCTGAGTTTCTATGGCATTTTGCTCAATAATTTCTAGAATTTTCGCGTGTCTATTATACTTCATTTTTCTTTAATCTCTCTCCCCTGAAATATATTTTACTTCTAAGTATATTGTAAAAATTTTTTGGGTTAATCCTTATTAGTTTTATTGTATAAGTGGATTTTTGTACATCTATGATATCTCCGCCTCTAACTTCGTAACCTTTCTGACCATCAACCGTCACCATTGCTTTATGATGGTAATCTTCATCAATTAACGCCCTTACTTTCCTGTCGCCTGCTGTGATAATTGATCTTGAATACAGAATATGTGGACATATTGGGCTTACTATAACCAAGTCAATATCCGGTTCTACAATTGGTCCTCCAGCTGACAGTGAGTATGCTGTTGAACCTGTAGGGCTGGACACTATGAGTCCATCGCCGGGAAACATGTCCACGAAAACATCATTGATGTATGTCTTAACATGAAGTATCCTTGACAGCGCACCCCTTGAAATAACTATATCATTTAATGCAGTATCTTTAGCTATAACTTTGTCATTTCTTATTATTGAGGCCTCAAGCATCATTCTTTCTTCTATAGTATATTTTCCGGATGTCAGACAGTCAACTGCATCTTTTATTTCATTTCTTTCTACCTCTGTAAGAAAGCCTAAATTCCCAAGATTTATTCCGAGGATAGGTAAACTTTTCCTATATACTTTTCTTGCAGCTTTAAGGAAAGTACCATCCCCTCCTAGGGATACAACCATTTCAGCCTCTTTTAATATTTCCTTTTCATTGTCTTTCTTTATTATATATTTGTTTTCCAATCCCATCATATCTACAACTTCGGATAGGAATAGGGCATATATGCCCGCATTACACAAGTTTTCCGCAAGAATTCTGGTATATATAAGTTCTACATCCCTGTCCCTGTTAACTATTACTCCAATATTTTTCATTGCCTGCCTCTTTCATATGAACCTTTTCAGTGCTTATATATATTATACATAATTATTGGTAAAATACAAACAATGTTTAGGCTTAGGCTTAAAGCCTTTTATGTGACTCATCTACAACCTTAGCTATCAGATCCTTTATATCTGTTATGTCATCTTCAAAACCCGGTTGAACCTTTTTAGAAACGTGTAAAAGATATTCAATATTCCCTTCAGGACCTTTAATGGGAGAATAAGTTAGTCCTTTAATACAAAGGCCGGTTTTTAAAACAAATTCTGTAATGTTTTCAAGTACTTCAATATGTGTATCCTTTTCCCGCACTACACCGCCTTTGCCAACCTTTTCCCTTCCTGCTTCGAATTGGGGCTTAATAAGGCATACCAGTTCTCCTTCAGACCTTATTAAATTAATAACAGGCGGTATTACTTTTGTTAAAGATATGAATGATACATCGATAGATGCAAAGTCCGCCATTACCCCCACATCTTCAGGTTTCACATACCTAATATTGGTCCTTTCCATGCATATAACCCGTTCATCCTTTCGTAACTCCCAGGCAAGCTGACCATATCCAACATCAATAGCAACAACCTTTATTGCACCTCTTTTAAGCATACAGTGGGTGAATCCTCCGGTAGATGCACCTACATCAATTGCTGTCCTTCCCTGCAAATCTATTCCAAAACAATCCAAAGCCTTCTCAAGTTTTAACCCTCCTCTGCTTACATAAGGGTTCAGGTTCTCTTTTACCAGAATTTCCACATCAGCATCGAACTTTGATCCTGGCTTATCTTCTCTAATACCGTTGACAAAGATGACCCCTGCCATTATAGAATTTCTCGCCTTTTCCCTGGTTTGAAAAAAACCCTTTTCAACCAATAGTACATCCAGCCTTTCTTTTGCCAATTATAATTCAATCCTCCAACTTTTTATTTTCTACTTTTTGCGTCTATACAATAAAAGCTTCTATCTGCTCAACAAGCGATTCCTGATCCAGCCCGTACTTTTTATACAAACTGTTTCTTGAACCCTGTGGGATGGGTTCATCTGGAAAACCAACTGCTTTTACTTTAATCAATGGTCTACCTGATATTTTATCGTTACTATACTCAACAGCTGCCCTATCTATAAGTTCCATAATACTGCTTCCAAATCCTCCCGCAATAGCCCCGTCCTCTATAGTTACTATTTTCCGGGTTTTTATAGCTGAATTTAATATAAGGTTCTCATCAAGAGGTTTTATAAATCTGGGATTGATTAATTCAACTGAGAACCCTTTCTTCTCAAGTATATCAGCAGCCTTAACAGAACTATCAAACATATTTCCAACAGCAATTATAGTTATGTCTTTACCTTCCTTTACAAGTACACCTTTACCTGTCTCAATTGAACCAAATCCAGATAATTGGTACTTATCATTCTTCAAAGGTTTCCAGCTGTCAGGAACAACATCCCATATGTTTTTAATTCCTGTTCCGCGGGGGTACCTTATAGCAATAGGTCCATTATGCTCAAGAACTGCATATTTTAGCATAGCCGCCAGCTCAGAATAATCAGCAGGTGCAAGTATGGTAATATCAGGGATATGTCTTAAGTAGCAAATATCATATAAACCCTGATGTGTCTCACCATCTTCTCCTGTAATACCTGCCCTGTCAATAGCCAGAACCACGTGAAGTTTTTGCAAGGCTACATCATGAAGTATCTGATCATATGCTCTCTGAAGAAACGATGAATACACAGCAACCACCGGTCTCAACCCATTGGAGGCCATACCTGCTGCAAAGGTAACTGCATGTTGTTCAGCAATCCCTACATCAAAAAAACGTCGTGGAAATTTTTCACAAAATGTATTTAAACCCGTACCGTGAGGCATAGCCGCTGTAATTGCAACAATACTACTGTTATCTTCAGCTAATTTGACAAGTTCCTGTCCAAAAATTTCTGAGTAATTAGGGCCATTATGTACTTTTACCTCACCGGTTTCAATTTCAAAAGGTGATATTCCATGATACTCATCAGGATTTTTTTCAGCAAAAGAATACCCCCTGCCTTTTTGAGTACATACATGAATAAGTACAGGTCCCTTCAGCATTTTAGCCCTGTTTAGAACATCTACAAGTTTTGGTATACTATGTCCATCAATGGGGCCAAGATATTTGAAGCCTAATTCCTCGAAAATAATTCCCGGTGTTATCATATATTTTATTGAGTCCTTTGCTTTGTGCAACACTTTGGCTGCACTTTTACCAATAGCAGTTTTGTTAAGCATAATATCCAAGTCTTCTTTTGCTTTAAAATATACAGGTTCAGTTCTTATCTTGCTCAAATAGCTGGAAAGCCCTCCCACATTTCTGGCAATAGACATCTCATTATCGTTTAAAACAACTATCAGGTTTGTTGTAGATCTGCCTGCATCATTGAGTGCTTCAAAAGCAATACCACCTGTTAAAGCACCATCTCCTATAACCGAAATAACAAAGTAATTTTCTTTTTTTATATCCCTTGCCTCTGCAATGCCGAGGGCTGCTGAAATTGATGTACTGCTGTGACCTGTATTAAAACAATCATGCACACTCTCAGATGTTTTTGGGAATCCTGCTAAGCCGTCAAGCTTCCTCAAACTCTCAAATTTATCTTTTCTGCCTGTAATTATCTTATGTACATATGATTGGTGGCCTACATCCCATATTATCTTATCTATTGGTGTTTTAAATACCTTGTGTAAAGCAAGTGTTAATTCCACTATACCAAGATTGGAAGCAATATGTCCTCCTGTCTGCGATATGTGCTCAATCAGGAACTCCCTCAATTCAACTGCCAATTGTTCAAGTTCGTTGTAATTAAGACCTTTTACATCATCAGGAGAATTTATTCTGTCTAACAATAAAGCCAGTTTAATTACCCCTCTTCCTCTTATTCTCTTTATTCTCTTTATTCACTTTATTAGCTTTATTAACTTTATTATCTTTATTATCTTTATTATCTTTTGAAAAATTAGTTTTGCTATTTATATTACCACATATAAACTGTAATATTACGCCTACTTTATATACTATATAATTACTATTAGAAATTGCAATAGTTTTTCCTGCTGCTTTTCCTCCAACAGTAAAAGCAGCTACTATTCCACTCACAAGAAGCCCATAAATGAATTTTTCAGCAGGGCTCTTTCCTGCAGTTATACTTACAACAATCAAAGCACTTGCAGTACCACTTATAATACCGCATATATCCCCTATTACATCGTTGCAAAAACTTGATACTTTATTTGCATTTCTGATTAATTTAATTGAACGTTTTGCGCCATAATATTTTCTTGAAGCCATAGCATGAAAAGGTGCTTCATCTGCTGCTGTAACTGCAACACCGATAATATCAAAAATTATTCCAGTAAGTATGATGGAAAGAACAAGAATAAAGGCAATTGTATTGCTTACATCCTGGAGTATAAGATTTGAAATAGAAAGAAATAATACTGACAATATGAACGATGAAACTGTTATTAAAATTACCCAACGCTTATTTCCTTTTTTTGTACTTAAAAGATTTTTCCTAAACTTTGCCTTTTTATCACCTGGCAATCGTTTATAACTATCATCCACTAAAGCCTTTCCTCCATTTTAAGCTGCATTCCTGCGGTGTGTGAAATGAATTCACCCAAAATATGCACAAGCGCAGTAGTTTTCTAGAAATTTACCAATTTCTTTCAAACAAATTCACAGGTGGTAGTGTATTGAGTTAATTTTGCGGCTTAGGTCAGGCAGGATTTCCCCCAGATACACTGAAATGTCGCCATTTCAGCGGTTTCCCATTATATATCCGGTCGCTTCGTTACCGGAAGCAAGGCCTGATTACCACTTAGTCCACACTGCAATCCTCAATACACCTCATATGGAACAGTCTAGGAGTTTTCCTCTACAGAGTCCTCCACTTTCTAGCCTCTTTTGCAAATTAGGTTTCAAACAGCAATAATTCAAACACATCGGCCAATATGTTTGTATCTGATCCGTTATCCACCAAACCCACTCAAGGCAGGCTACGCTGTACACAGCACCTTGCGGTACCGCATAACAGGTTTAATCCCAGCTCGTAGTTATGGTTGCCGCATAAAACAAAGGCAGCTTTATTCCCACAAGTATGGGTCTCCACGGTAGAGGGGTCAACGCCCGCATGCCATTGCAGATCGCCCCTGAACCTTAACTCCCAGCATCAGCCCACCACTGGGCGTAGCAAGCCGACACAAGGAACTTCATCGATATGCCCTTAAACGGATTTTTAGGCCCGTCTTCAAAAACAGCAACTCTGACTAGAATACTGCACCACCTATAGCAAATTCCTACTGTTATAGGTAATCGGACATGAAGGTAAAACCACCAGGTTTTATTACCTTTATGGCATTTATTATAACATATAGCAAGCATCCACAAAAGGATGTTTAATATTCAAAATAGTTTGTAATAACCTGCTTTTTAGTTTTATGCTAATTTATCGTGCTGATACTTATTAATTCTCTCTTTCTATAATATAATATGCTAAACTTTTTAAAAAATCAGCCTTAGGTCCAAATCTTTTCAGAGCCTCCTCAGCATCAGAAATTAAATCATGCATTATTGCTTTGGAATTATCGAGCCCATACAAAGTGACAAAAGTTGATTTTCCTATGCCTGAATCTTTACCTGTCTTCTTTCCCATTGATTCAAAACTGCCTTCACGGTCAAGTATATCATCCTTAATCTGGAAAGCAAGGCCGATCTTTTCAGAGTATTTTTCCAAATCTCCTTTGCCTTCATCATCCAGCTCCACTAAAATTGCAGGTACCATAACAGCAGCCCGGATCAAAGCTCCTGTTTTACATTTATGCATATATTCCAGGAGTTCGGAAGAAACCTCAATCCCTTCAGATTCAATATCAATAACCTGGCCTCCAATCATTCCGGAAACTCCTGCCGCTTCGGCTATATAACTCATAGCCATAACTACGGCTTCTAATCTATAACAACTACTCGTTTTACAACACAATGTACTGTTTTTATCTAAGTTACTTTTCGATGCATTAGTCAGCATATTTTCGAATGCATAGTTTAGAAGAGCATCACCTGCCAGAATAGCCCTGGCTTCACCAAAAACCTTATGATTTGTCAAACGTCCCCTTCTGTAATCATCATTGTCCATTGCAGGCAAATCGTCATGAATTAAAGAATATGTATGTATCATTTCTATAGCACATGCATACGGCATAACCTCATTTAAATTCCCTCCCAGCATTTCGCACACTGCCAGAGATAAAACCGGTCTCAACCTTTTCCCTCCTGCCATAAGGCTGTAATTCATGGCCTTATAAATACTCTTTTCCGGCGTTTCCTTTTTAACTATAATTTCTGACAAGCTGCTATTTATCTGATCTAAAAGAGAATTATACTTTATCGTAAACTGCGTTTTGTTAAAAGACATCAGCATCCTCCGGGTCTTTAGAAAGTTGTACCCCACCGTCAATATTAAAATTTTCCTCTCTTACATCCCCATTTTCATTATCTATAAGTATGGTTATCCTTTTCTCAATTTCATCAAGTTTTTTACTGCAATATCTTGAAAGCTCAATACCTTTCTGGAAATATTCGATAGAGTCGTCAAGAGGCAATTCACCTTTTTCCAGTTTCTGCACTATTTCTTCCAACTCATTCATAGATTCTTCAAAGGTTTTATTCTCTTCTTTAGTTTTATTCTCTTCTTTCATTGTTTCCTCCTTTATTGTCCCCTCTTGATATATTATCTACAATTGCCTCAACTCTGCCATCACTTACACTTATCTCAAGTCTGTCTCCACTATCAACATCTTTCACTGATTTTAACAGCACATTATTATTCTTAATCTTAACCATACTATAACCTCTAGCTAAAACGTTCAATGGGCTTAATGAATTAAGTTTGTCAATTAAAAACAACATCCGCATCTTGGATTTATCTTTTTGGTTTAATACGGTACTTACTAATTTTCTTTCCAGATTGTCAAGTCTGATTTTCTCCTGGTTCAGTCTATTATACGGCTGTTTAAATACCATGCTTCCTGTAATTCTTAACAAATGAACCTTGTTAAAATTAATGTTTTTTAGAAGGGCATTTTGCATTCGCATTCTTAAATCAGCAATTTTCTGTTTTAAAAGCCTTTTTTCCGGAACAATTATTTCTGCAGCAGCTGAAGGTGTTGGTGCTCGTAAATCTGAAACAAAATCAGATATGGTAAAATCAGTTTCATGACCTACCGCAGATACTACAGGTATCCTGGAATTAAAAATGCTTCTTGCCACAATTTCCTCATTAAAAGGCCATATTTCTTCAAGGGATCCTCCCCCTCTTGCAACAATTATAACATCAACACAATTAAGTTCGTTTAGCCGTCTTATTGCCCTTGAAATTGCAGAAGCAGCCTGGATACCCTGTACAGCCACAGGATATAGTTTAATATTAACATTTGGAAATCTTCTGCTGGCAACATTTATAATATCTTTTATGACCGAACCTGTTGAAGATGTTACTACGCCGATTGACTGGGGCAGGTAAGGAAGTTCCTTCTTAAACCTGTTATCAAACAATCCTTCAAACTCCAGTTTTTTCTTGAGCTGTTCAAAGGCAAGATAAAGATTACCTATGCCATCAGGCTGCATTTCCTCAACATATAGTTGATATTGCCCATCCCGTTCAAATACTGAGATATAGCCTCTTGCTATTACTTTCATTCCGTTATCTGGATTAAACTTCAAACCATAAGTCTGGCCCTTAAACATTACGCATTTTATTAAACTTTTCTCATCCTTAAGGGTAAAATACATGTGACCGGAATAATGATTCTTGTAATTTGATATCTCCCCTTTAATCCATATATTGGACAAAATCATATCTCCGGCTATAACCTCTTTTATATATCTATTCACTTCCGTTACAGACAAAATATACTGCATAGTTCTCCATCTTTCTTGATACCATTTATTTCTGAATTTCTATATTTCATTTCTATATTTCATTTCTATATTTCATTTCTATATTTCATTTCTATGTTTCATTTCTATGTTTCATTTCTATGTTTCAGGTGTAGAAATGATTTCCGTTTTCGGTATTTTGCTCAATATCCCATTAATAAATGCTCCTGCCTCACTGGTACTATACTTCTTTGCCATTTCTACAGCTTCATTTATTGTTACATTATATGGAATATCCTCTCTAAAAAGTATTTCATATATACTTACTCTTAATATTGAAAGGTCTACCTTTGAAATCCTGTTTATTTTCCAACCTATAGCATATTTTTCAATAAGCTCATCAATCTTTTCAGTATTATCAAGCACACCTTTAACAACATCTTCAATATAAATTTTATCCTTCTTAGTGAATGAAGGTTGCTCCAATGATAATCTTATCTGTTCTTCTCTGTCATCCTTCTGTATTTCAACCTGATATACCAGCTTCATAGCAGCTTCTCTGGATAATTTACGTCCCATATTTTACAGTATATACCTCCTGCTTTAGTTTATTAAAATTTATTTGTACATTCCTGGAGGGAATATCTTATCTTTTAAGTTCTTTAAAAAATGTCTGTCGTCACTTATGCTCTTCCCTATATAATAACCTATGCCAACACATAAGGCAATAAAAAACACTTTTATAAAACCAAAAATAAGGATAGTTATAGCTGCTACAAGTCCTATAGCTGCACCGTTAATTGCTCCCTGGTGGGCATAATAGTATTCTATCAAACTTCTCCAATCCATGCCAATTCCTCCAATCAGATTTTTTAAGTATTATGACCCCTTTTATCAGTAGAACGAATTGCTCTCTCTCCTACGCAAATAAATATTATTACGATTTATTCGATTTTTCATCCCTAACCTCTGGCTTCTCACCACTTACCCCTGGTTTCCCACCTCTAGCCTCTAATTTTACACCTGCCGCAGCCGGTAGATGTCCTGAATATATGTTCTGCACGAACATCCTTACATCTTCTACCAATATTCCTGTACTTTCTTCAACTGCAAATTTTACTTCTTCCTGGATTTTCCCGGAAAGAGCAGGTATGCAAACATCAGGTAATACCGACGCCCTAACAGTTATGGAAACATTATCAGCTACCTTTCGTATTAAGGTGCTGATATCCCTTATTTCTCCAAATTTACCCGCTGTATTCAGTACTATATCATCTATTGTAGCAAGGGATATTTTTACTTCACCCATGTTAGTATATTTGCTTACTGATTTTTTATCCCTGTTTAATTTTACACCCGATATTAAAGTAACTATACCTATAAATAAAAAAGCAAGAGAAAACAGAATAATAACCAGTGTTGAGTAGCTGTTTGTTTCAATAAGCGTACTTAAATAACGGTATACATCAAAAAGAACATCATGTCTTAGCGCAATTATCATTGAAAGTGATGATACAAAAATAAAAATAACAGCACACAGGACTAGTAAAATTCTTGTAAATATATTCATATGTATACATGCCTCCTTTTGGGTTTTGTATTTTGGTTTTGTATTTTGGTTTTGTATTAAATTCTCTTTTACTTAAATTATAGTTTATTCACTCAAAAAAATAAACCCCAAAGGGGGTTATTTTAATTTTTTTAGTCAGGGTAGCAGGATACACCTGTAGTATTTATTTTGCCTGGCTTTCTGCAATATTACAAATCGTCTTGCTCAATCTGTTCTCCATCAGGTTTAATACTCATTTCTTTTTTATTTTCTTTTATTATATTAATGCCCTGTACATGAATGTTCACTTCGGTAACGACAAGGCCTGTCATAGATTCTACAGTTTTCTTCACGTTTTCTTGGATATTCCAGGCTACCTCCGGAATTCTTGCTCCATACTCAACAATAATAAAAAGATTAATAATCGCTTCTTTTTCAGTTACTTCAACTTTAACGCCCTTGGACAAGTTTTTCATACCAAGAGCCTCAGCAATGCCTCCGGCAAAACCTCCGCTCATACTGGCAACACCCTGAACTTCAATTGCAGCAAGTCCTGCAATAACGGAAACAACCTCATCGGTAATTTTTACCGAACCTATTTCACCCTGTATATTGGTATTTATCTCCTCCATAACAGTACCCCCTTTTCTGTATTATGTATAACATAAAAATTATCCAACTTGTTACCACCAATTATAGTACTTATGTTTACACAAATCAATCTGAAATTGCTTATTGGGTGCATTTAGTTTAAGTGAAGAAAGTATTTGGTAACGACAGCTCCTGGTAAATATTTCTTCACTTTTAGTAAATGCACCCTTGCTTTTTTATTCTAATATTTGCTTTTTACGCTTATCATATCTATTTCAATGTTTGCATGTCTGGTAACAATATCTGCAATCTGGACCACCTGGGTTGAGGAAAGATTTGGAGCTTTAACAATAATATCAACACTTCCGTCATCGGCAAAAAAAGCAATAACATCACTAAACCCCTGCTTTTTAATAAGAGCCTCGATCCTCATTTCTTTATCTGAGTTATCAATTATAGCCATCATCTTTGTAAAGGCTTGATCTTTAATTTCCTGACTTATACCCTCATCAGCAGCTATACTTCCCAGTTTATCCGTTTCCTTGCTTCTGCTTATTTCCTTATCAAGTTTTGTTTGAGCAAAGTAATTTTCGGCTTCTTTTGAAGCAGCAACCGTATTTTCGGTTTTTTCTACAATATGTTTTTCTGATGTTTCCTTTTGTGCTAATTCATCTTCATTTCCAACTTTTGTACTAGCTGCCTTATCCCCTGTATCTTGAAGCAAATCCGGGTTATCAACATAAACTGCTTCTCCTAATTTTCCGGTATCATCATCTGCTTTTGAAAACCCGCTTTTCTTATAACTATACTGTACATAACCCGCTACGACTATCATAAGAACAAGCGATAAAGCTACAATTTGCCTCTTTTTTAAAATTGTCACCATAAATACCTCCCCTTTGCACCTGTCACCACTTGATTTTCAACTTATACTTTTCTTTATTCTTATGTATATTCAAATAAAACAAATTTATATCTATTCTAAAAAAATTTTGTCCAACTTATTACCAGTACTAATTATTTTTAGCACTCTTGGCTCTGGCAAAAACCTGAACTTTATGGGGGGCTATATCCACCAGCGTTTGTACAGCTCTTACCAGGTTTTCCTTGACTACAGGCTCCCCTGCGCCATCGGCAACAACCACCACACCCCTCACTTTTGGTTCCATCTCTTTTAAAATTATAGGTCGTTTAACTCCTCCAGGCTGTTCCTCATATGCAACCCTGCTATCCGATTCATTTTGTGATATATTTCTTTTCCCACCTCTGTCATCTTCTTCCTGAGTACTATTATGACTCTCCCGTTTATCATATGCCGGCACCTTTTCGCTGCCTGATTCATATGTAATTGCAACACTTACTTTGCCAGCACCTTCAATTTGTGAGAGAATTTCTTCTACCTCTTTTTCAATACTGTAGACTCCTCCTGATTTTGATGTCAGTATTCCTTCCTCAGAATTGTTCACACTTTCCATACTGGATTTCTGAAAATTCCCTTGTCCTGTATTTCCAATAATATTAGTATTCTTGCTTTTAAATAGAGTACTACCAGCGATTAGAAAAATAATTCCAATTATAATTATGATAATACTGTTCTCGATTATTTTTTTCTTATCCTGACCCGCTATAATATTCTTCACTCCATCACATATTTTTCTAACTAACTCCATACGCCTACCCCATTTCTTTTTTATTATGTATTTAAGTGTAATTTTAGTATCTTAATTCTATTATTGTACTGAAATGATAATGTTTTCTATATCTATACTAAATTCTCCGGCTATTTTTCCTTGAAGCTTTTTAACAAGCTCCACATTTAAATCATTAATGACACTCTTTTCATCCTCTATAACAGTTTCATCTCCTTCCCGGATTTTTATATCCCTGATTTTTTCAATGTTAACATCAGGAGCTATCCTGTTTTGAGGTTTATCTTTATTTTTTAGCTTTAAATAAACATAAACATAGATTTTTTTTATCTCTCCATAATATTGGGAATTGTAGTCTTCATTTACAATAACTTCTGATGCTGCTTCCTTTACTCCATCAATCTCTTCCGCCAATTCCACTATCCTTTCATTAACTCTTTGCATGTATATGCTCAGAATTTGCGCTGATTGTTTTTCTTTCAGCTTCTTACTGTCCTTATCTGCGGATACCTGTGCTATGGCAGAGATATAACTATTGTTGCGGTTGAACAGTTCATCCAAATCAATATTACTGAAAACCTTACTAAAAAAAGGCTGAACTATTGTTAATATCAGAATAAACCCTGATACAAGGTTTACAAATTTTTTTGTTTTACCCGAAGGAAGCAGTATCTCCACAAGTATTAAAAGAATGCTTACGACTGTTACACTTAAGACCCATTCTTTTAGAAATTCAATCATTTCAATTTACCCACTCCATTCAAGATCAAATTTAACTCTGCAAATCAGCTGCTAATTCTGCTAATTATTCAACTGTAGATAACGCACAAAAGAAAATGCATAACCAAAATTATTTTACCTGACCATGGCTGTCATATTTCCAGCTGCAATTATTACAGTTATGGAAATAACAAACATAAAAGCAACAACTGCTACTGCCCCAAGAATAAGTGTAATAGAATTTGCCACATCATTTATACAATTGGTAATACGTTTTTCAGATATTGGTTCAGTCAATGCACAGGTTATTTTATATAGTGATATTATTACGGACATTTTTAAAACCGGGATAAGACATATCGAAATTACTCCTAGCATTACCAAAACTCCAGCTGCATTTTTTATTAAAAGAGAACAGCCAATCACCATATCCGCTGCATCAGATAGATACCCACCTACAACTGGTATAAAAGTCCCTATGGCAAACTTTATAGTTTTATTAACAACACCATCTGCCACAGCGCTAACAGGTCCCTGAATGGTAACCACACCTATAAAAATCGTTAGGATAATTCCCAAAAAGGCCATCCCGATTTTTTTAATAAGACCGGCTAATCTTTCCAGATGAAGTTTTTCGGATACATTATTTATAATTGATAGTGCAGTCGAAAGAAATACAATAGGTATAAATACATTTTTTATAATAGTGGCTGCAGTCTCAACAGCCATTATAAGTATTGGCTGGAATACTCCTCCTGATGTTATGCTTCCACTGGATATAAGGAGAGTTACCATTACAGGAATGGTAGCATACATGAACCCTGCCATTTGTTCTATAACATTAATTCCAAAAGAGGCTGCTTCTTTAAAGCCTATAACAAGCATGGAAACTATAACTATATAGCATACAAAAAACGCCAGTTCTCCTACACCTTCTTTAATAAACGAATTCTGAAGGTTATTCAAAACTGCACATATAATTATAATAGTTATTAATTTCAGCAGTATATTAAGATTCAAGTATATTTCCTGTATAAAATAGGATAATATTTTTTTAGTCAATTTGCTTATATTAAGTTTCAAATCACCTTTAACGGCATCTTTAATTATTTCATCGGGGTTTAATTCGTCCAGCAGTTTACCCCCTGCACCTGTTGCATACTCACTTAAGTATTCTTTTAAAGCCTTTATTTCGGAAGACTGTAATTGATTCCGGATCAGCTCGTCCCGAGCTTTTTCAATTGCTTCCGTACTGTCATATTTACTTTCCTGTGCAAATGTTTTTTTTGAGCAAGAAATCTGGAATACCATTAAAATAGCAATTATGAGAAATGCTTTTTCTGTTATTTTAATTAATATTGATGTTTTGTTTCTTTTGTTTTTTATCTTCATTTTTTACCACCCAAGCATATTATTAAGGCATAATTCTTATTATTAACTCAAGTAAAGTTGTAACAATGGGTACTGCCAGCATGGCAATTATTATCTTGCCTGCCAGTTCAACTTTCGAAGCTATTCCATTTTCTCCTGCATCCCTGCACACTTCTGCGCCAAATTCGGTTATATAGGCAATACCTATAATCTTTATTAGCACAGGCAGGTATTGTATATTTAGATTAGCTTTGCCTGAATATATTCTTATAAAGTCAAATATAGGGGCAATTTTACTTACTATTAGAGCGAATATGATTATACCAGCCATTAAACTTGCCTGAACTGCTATTTCAGGTCTATGGGCCCTCAACAATACAATAATAATAGTAGAAAGCAAACTGAATATAACCACCTGTATTATTTCCATACTGCAATCATCCGCCTTAGCCTTAAAATTGAAACATGGTTTTTATAAGATTGAATAAATTTACAATTTCTTTGGCTACCATCAACAATACCAAAATCAACCCTGAAAGAGTGGTAAGCATGGCAAGCTCATCCCTGCCTGATTGTTTTAATACCGCATTTAAAATCGAAACTAAAATACCCACTGCTGCTATTTTAAAAATTACATCAATATCCATAATTCATATTACACCCTTTCCCTCAAGTATTTAAGTCAATGGTATTTACACTAAATCAACAGTATAACTGCTGTAGCACCACCTAATATTCCAAGAGTTCTATACATTGTTTCATTTCTTTTCTTCAATTCCTCTGCTTTTTGCTCCTGCAGACTTAACTGATATATAGTAAATCTTATATTTTTTATTTGTCCCTCAATGTCCGAATTCCCAAGCATTTTCCCAAAAGACACTAGTATTTCTTCGTCCTCTTTGTTTAGCGAAGTTTTGTATATATTATCTTTTATGGCTCTTTCCCAGGCCTGAGCCAGATTTAACTCTTCTCTGTTTTCAAGGTATTCAAGTGTTGACTTGAAAAACAGGTTTACCGGATTATCAATTGACTTGTAAATTTTCTCAAAAGCATCAGAAATTATACTGGATAGATATCTGATCTCGTTTTCTAGCATCTGCATTAAATTCTGTAAATTTTTCAGCTGACCAGGTCTTTTTGAGCAACAACTTGACATGGCAAATCCAATAAAACTTGACCCGCTCATTATCATTATGCTTCCAATTATTTTCAGCAGCATATACAGTCTCTCCTTTATTTCTTTTGTGCAGCGCCTTATCAATACCTGCATAATGACCGCATATTCAGACCCGGGTAATACCTGCATATTCACGTTTGTATAATACTTTCATATTCGAGCCGTCTATTACTTCTTCCATAGTCCCCGGTCCTTGTGTATTACTCAAAACGATATATCTTTCAAAGACTTTTTCATTAATCATGGACAAAACCTCCTGCCTGCTTTTAAGCTCTGATATATTATATCCATGAGCTGTTGCTATAAGCTTGATCCCTGCGTTTAATATTGCAATAATTGATTCCTTATCTCCCTTATTTCCTATCTCATCTGTAATAATTACCTGTGGGGACATTGAACGCACCATTAACAGCATACCTTCCGACTTTGGGCATGCGTCAAGTACATCTGTCCTTATGCCTAAATCAAATTGTGGTATCCCTTTGTAACAGGCTGCAATTTCTGAACGTTCATCTATTAACCCTACCTTCATACCCTTAATACCTTTATCTATTGCTCCATCACTTAAAACTCTGGACAGATCACGGAGTATAGTTGTTTTTCCACATTGAGGAGGTGAAACAATCAATGTATTTAAAACCTGTTTATTTTCATTAAATATGTATTTCAGTATTTTAAATGAGCACCCTCGTACTTCTTTTGATATCCTTATATTAAGACTTGAAAACTCCTTTATATTTACCACTTTGCCACTGTCAGTTATTACTTTGCCTGATATACCTACCCTATGCCCGCCTGACAAGCTAATAAAGCCATTTTTTATATCTTCCTGGAAGGCATATATAGAGTTTTTGCTCATTATTTCCAAGGTGCTTAGAATTTCTTCCCGTTTTACGATAAAAGCATCTCTAATATTTTTTGTAAGATTTCCTAAGCTATCAACAAACCATTCTTCAGAATAATTCTGTATAATTAAAGGCTTATTTGCTCTGAGCCTTATCTCTTCCAGATCAAACAACTTATCCGGTTTCACTTTTTCCAATATTTCTCTTACACCTCTGGAAAGGTATTGGATTATATTAATATTTTTATCTTTTGCAGACAACTCTTCTCCTCCTTGTCCTTTTATCCGTTTTTTGTTTTCTGTCTTCTACTCTCAGTTCTCTGTTTTTACTTTTTGTTTTCTGTTCCCTATATAGATATTTATCTTTGTCCAAATTTATGACATAAAAAAAACAGGTCGTCCAAAATATATGGATAACCCGTTTTTAATGAAGTGAGAGAACTCATTTCTCTCGAGCAAAAGTATTCCTTTTACGTTGAGCAATGTCCCTTATGTTAAATTTAATTACTTATCTTCATCATTTTCTTCATAATCGCTGCAATCTTCACATTCTTCTTCACAATCTTCACATTCACATACCCATTCAATATCTATTTTTTTATGACAGTTAGGGCATTCGATGGTCTTACCTTCATCATCGAACATTTCCTTTTTAAGTACAACTACATTATAGCAGTAAGGGCACTCTACCATACATAGGTCATGTTCATTGCCTTCATCAGATTCAAAAGAATGGTCTTGTTCGTGTTCATGATCGCAGCCACAACTGCAGGTATTATAATTATAATCATAGGACTCGTCATCGTCATCATTTTCATCGTCTTCATAATCAAAAATCATACTTTCAATTTCGGCCAGATCCTGATCAAGATCTTCTATCTGTTCGCCTTGCTGATCCTGAGTTTCCTCAATATCATCAACTGCCAGGGCAATGTCATCCAGAACATCAATTATTGCCCTTAAAAGCTTACCCTCATTTGAAGTTTCACTTATCTGCATACCTTCAGCAAGGCCTTTTACGTAGGCTACCCGTTCTCTCAAATAATTCATTACATACCTCCATACCAATATTACACTTTAGGTTCATATGTTTTCACTATATTTTGCCACTTTTTTCAAACTTTATACCCTTATTTCCTATGCTCTTTCCATATATTCCCCTGTTCTAGTATCTATTCTTATAACATCACCCTGGTTAACAAATAAAGGTACCTTAACGACAGCACCTGTTTCGACAGTAGCAGGTTTTGTAGCTCCTGTTACTGTATCTCCTCTAGCCCCGGGTTCTGTGTGAATAATTTCAAGCTCTACAAAAGTCGGAGGTTCTACTCCAAACACATTGCTATTATGAGACAGGAATTTTACAGTCATGCTTTCCTTAAGGAATTTGAGCGCATCTCCAAGAGCATCCTTTGTTAAAGGAACCTGTTCATAAGTTTCTACATCCATAAAGTAATAAAGCTCACCATCATTATAAAGGTATTGCATGTCTTTCCGCTCAATATGGGCCTTGGGCATCTTGTCTGTTGGGTTAAAAGTCTTTTCAACCGTTCCGCCTGTAATAACATTTCTCAGTTTTGTCCTTACAAAAGCAGCCCCCTTACCCGGTTTTACATGCTGAAATTCTATAACCTGCATAACTTGTCCATCCATTTCAAAGGTTACACCATTTCTAAATTCACCTGCTGAAATCATTAATTATCCCTCCAATTCATATATAAAACTACCAAACTAATAAAAGTTAAAATTGAACTCTGCACACTATTTTTCAAACTTACAGCATCAATTTTTACTCCTGTTCATTTGCAATATGGCCGCTATATATAATCTATGTATAATGTATAAAAGCTTTTTCATTATACATAGATTATATTAAAATAAAATCTGTAACATTGCAAGAAATATTTTTGTTTTGCTTCATATACAACGCAAAAATGATTCTATAGGGAACAAATTGGATTTTTGCGTATTCGCTAAGGTAATATAAGCGCACAATAATTATATACGTATTTTCTTTTGTGCGTTATCTATAGTTGTCTTATATTCATACTATAGTCAATTTCTTTGAAGCCTTTGTCAAAATTAACGGCTCATCGTCATTTATAACTATCATATCCTCAATTCTTACGCCACCAAATCCTTCTATATAAATACCCGGTTCTACTGTAACAACCATGCCATTTTCCATAATTTTATCACCCGCAGGTGCAAATCTCGGTTCTTCATGAATTTCTAATCCTACACCATGTCCAAGTCCATGGCCGAAATTATCCCCGTAACCAGAACGGGTGATTACTTCTCTCGCAATTTCATCTATCTCCCGGCCGGTTTTCCCTTTAAAAGCTCCATTTAATGCCTCAATTTGTGCCTGCAATACAATCTCATACACCTTCTTAATTTTGCTATCTGCATCACCCAGGAAGACAGTCCTTGTAATGTCTGAACAATATCCATTATATATTGCACCATAATCCATTACTATAACGTCGCCATACTCAAGCTCCTTTTCCGATGCAACACCATGGGGCATTGCAGATCTGACACCCGAAGCAACGATTGTTTGAAATGAAGGTCCCTCTCCACCCTGCCTCTTCATAAAATATTCCATTTCAGCAGCGATCTCAGTTTCTCCAACTCCGGGTTTTATATAGCTCAAAATGTGATTAAAAGCCTCATCTGCAATCTCTACAGCCTTTTTTATATATCCAAGTTCTCTATTGTCCTTTATTATACGAATGGACTCAACAATATCGTTTAACGGTACAAGTTCAATTGTCTGAAATTTTTCCTTAAACTCCACATATTTATTGTATTTTACATCAGCAGCTTCAAAACCCAGCTTGCTTACTCCAAAACTTTTTAGCAGATTATTTATTTCTAAAGCTATGTCCCCCTTATATCTTACAATTTGAAAAAGCGGAGCCTGGCTGGAAGCCTGTTCTACATATCTAAAATCCGTTACCAGTACTGCATCCTTTTTAGTTATTACCAGATGTGCCGAAGTTCCGGTAAAGCCTGAAAGATAAATATAGTTTTCCCTTTTTGTGATTAAAATTGCATCAATTTTATTTTCGTCCAATTTTTCTCTTATTCTGGCAAGACGTTTTTCGGTGTACCTGTCGCCATCCGAATTTTGTCTATTTACGTTATTTTGCTCTTTCATAATATATAATACCCTCCAAAGATTCATGTTTTTGTCTTACAACAATCTTACAACAGTCCTAAAGCAATTCTACAGCTGCATAAAGCGCTAGAATGTAACTTCCCTTGCCGAACCCGCATATTTGACCTGCACATACAGGAGCAATAACAGACCTGGATCTGAATTCCTCTCTAGCATGTATATTTGAAAGATGAATTTCAATAGCAGGTATATCTACAGATTTTATGGCATCTCTTATAGCTATGCTATAATGTGTGTATGCACCAGGGTTTATTACTATTATATCATATACACCCCTTGCTTGATGTATCATATCAATAATATCGCCCTCATGGTTGGATTGAGTAAACTCTATTTCCACACCCAGATTTTTTGCCTTTTCTGATACATACAAAGCTATATCTTCAAGGGTAGAATTTCCATAAACACTCTTTTCCCGGATACCAAGCATATTAAGATTTGGTCCGTTAATAAACAATATTTTTTTCATATATCAACCTCCCATAAACTATACTACTATGCCAATTTGGAAAGCGATGTCCATTAACAACATAATGAAGTAGTACTAAATTCCTATAAGTAAATATCTACAATATCACATTTGGCATATTTTAGAGTAAATTTCCTTTAGTTTTAGAGCATCCTCTGCCATATTTCCCCTTGATTCACATATGATTACAGGCTCCATGTTTTTCTTTTTGATTGCTATTGCCAAATACTCAAACTCAGGCCCAAATTCCGTTTCTGATAGTGTACGGTGCCTCTTTTCCCCGCCGGCTGTGAATTCAATTCTGCTGAAATGGATGTGAATATGCTTGAGCCTCTCATTTCCAAGTGCATCCTCTACACGATTTAATACCCTGTCAAAATCTTCAGTTGAATTAAGATTTCCTCCATGTCTTGCATGCAGATGACCAAAATCCAGTGTTGGGATAAGTCTTTCATCTATAGCACAGATTTCAAGTATTTCATCAAGAGATCCAAGCTGGTTCATTTTACCTAAAACTTCAGGGCATACATTTATATTTCCATACCCCATGTCATCTGAGCGAGCAATAGCTTCCCTCATAGCCTCAATAGAAGTATCCAGCGCCCATCTTCTATCAACTTTGCTGCAGGAACCTGTATGTACTACTATTCTTCCTGCGCCCATCCAACTTGCTGCTTCCAGGGTTTTAATAATATACTGTATGGATTTTTCACGCTTTTCCGGTTCATCACTTGCCAGGTTTATGTAATAGGGAGCATGAATGCTAAGAAAAATATTATTCTCCCTCGCCCTATCTCCCAAATCTTCTGCGGTTTTTCTGCCAATATTGATGCCTTTGCTGCATGAATACTCATATGCATTCAAGCCCATATCTTTCAGCCACCCGGGCATTTGTACCGATGATTTGAAGCCTTCGTCATAAAAGCTTTGTGAATTACCTGATGGTCCAAATCTAATCATTTCTTTTATCTTAATAATCTCCCTTCAATAATACTAATCCTAAAGCCATGAAAAGTACCATTCCCATATATTATTACCAAATAGTATCGTAATAAATACTGCTATTGCAATAAATGGGCCGAACGGGATTACATCCTTTCTTTTTTTTATCCTAAATAATATGAGCAAAATACTTGAAAATCCACCAAGAAAAATTGACACAACCAGTGTCAGAAGACACATCTTCCACCCAAGAAAAATTCCTATTGGTGCAAATATTTTAACATCGCCCATACCCATTACTTCATCAGACTTATATATAATCATCCCCAAAATCGCTATTAGAAATAAAACTCCTGAACCCGGCAGCAATCCAAGTAACGGCTCCCACCATTTTTTACTGCCGTAAATACTTAAGGGCAGAAATATATTGTATGTAAATACCGCCAACCCTCCTATAAGTCCAGCAACTACTAGTTCATTTGGAATAGTTTTAGTTTTCAGGTCAATAAAAAACATAATAATAAGAATAATCATCAGGTATGCAAAAAAGAAAAAATCTGCTGTTATACTGTATTTGGAATATAATATGACAAAGACTACTCCTGTTACAATCTCCAGCAACAAACTTTTTGGAGAGTAAGTTAAACATTTAAATTCAATAGTACTGCTTTTTTCATGAAACCAATTTTTTCCAAAAGGTTTCTCTTCTGAAAGGTTTTTAATTATCACATGATTAAACCAACCGAAGAAAATGCCCACAAAAAATACTATTATATACTTTATAAAATTAATCACGCCACCCATACCTCATCTATTCTTTTAATACAATCTATAATTTTAATCCAAAAACTGAGATGCATTTATCACAGATATTCCCTGAAAGCTTCAAACAAGCTTTTAACTATTTCCCCAGGTATATCCATTTCCATCCATATCTCATAAGCTTTTATTCCTTGATAAATAAGCATTCCCAGTCCATTAACAGCTTTACAGCCCTGCTTTTCAGCTTCCTGTAAAAGCCTTGTCTTTTTGGGGTTATATATAACATCGTATATTATTTGGTTAGTGGAAAAGTTTAATGGTATAGTTAAAGGAAGTTTGTTTATATCCGGGTACATTCCTAAAGAAGTAGTATTAATAATTATATCCGCTTGTTTTATTGCTTCAGATATATTATTATCCTGTAAATCATAATAGCCTGCGACTGGCAAGATATTCTTATTGATAATATCTGCTATTTCAGCTGCCCTGGAAATTGTACGATTTATAATAGAAATTCTTCCTGCACCTTCAAAGGCTATTCCTGTGGCAATTGCTCTTGCAGCTCCACCTGCCCCAATTATCACAACATTCTTATCTTTAAATCCTGTTCCTGCTTCTTCTTTAAATGAATTGACGAATCCTGCTGCATCAGTGTTATACCCATATAACCTTCCGTCAATGTTTTTCACAGTGTTAACTGCTCCTATTAGAGAAGCTTCTCTAGATACACTATCTATATAATTTATAACATCATTCTTATAGGGTATGGTTACATTAAAGCCCAAAACATCCAATGCTTTAAGGCCTTTGACTGCATACTCCAGATAACCTTCACCAACTCTGAACGGCACATAAACAGCATCAATCCTCAGACAGCAGCTTAATGTGTTATGGAGCTGCGGAGAAATCGAATGGGATAACGGGTTCCCAATTACCCCTAATAATTTGGTTTTACCGGTTACACTATGTACAATATTCATAATCTTAGGGCGTGGAGACTCGCAGCTTTAGTCATGTAAGGAAACGCCCCTCCTCTTTTTATCTTTTAATGGTAGTTTATACAATAGATATAGTTAGTTCTATTACTGCTTACTGCTACTTACTGCTGCTTACTGTCTACTATCTACTGTTTACTTTTTACTGCCTGAACCAGCCTGTCCAACGGTTTTATAATACCTATTCAGTATATACCTTTCGGGATATCTTTTCAACATTACAAATAATGTTTCCTTTCTATTAATAGGCTTAACAAGTATTGTATACATACCCAGCCTGTTCCCACCATAAACATCAGTAAAAATCTGGTCTCCAACAACTGCAGTTTCAGCCGGCTTCAATCCCAAAACCTTCAGGGCTTTTTTAAAAGAGCGCCGCCCGGGTTTCGAAGCCCTATATATTGCTTCCAGACACAATTTCTCGTTAAACCTGTCCACTCTTTTTTTTGTAGCATTTGATACGATACATACTTTAAAGCCCCTGTTTTTTAGACGTTCTATCCATTCAAGGACATTATTATCAGCTTCTTTAACAAATGAAGGTACAAGGGTATTATCAATATCAAGTATCAAACCCTTGATCCTTTTTTTTTGAAGCATGTCCAAATTTATATCTTGAAACTTGTCCACTATTAAACAGGGAAAGAATTTTTCTGTCATCAGTAACCTCCAGTTTTCTTTATTATAAGCTAAACGCTGCGATATGAATATAATAGCAAATCTAATTTTTAATATCAATTACCAATATAGCCAATTTTATTACACCAGAAAAACAGTATGCTTTAAATGTAAACATTCTTCAAAACACCAGCAACTATACTATCCTTTTCCTTCCCTGATAACAGCAAATCACTTTTAGGATCAAAAGAAGCTGTTTTTCTACGTCCCTCATCATATTCAACCCTAACATCACCATATATACTTGATGTACAATCATTTTTATAATAATAAAATTTAAAGCAACATAGCTTTTCTCTTGTTAATTCGTAAACATGAAAATACAATTCCATAAATATTCCCCCAATAAATAAGCATACTACTATGCCAACTTGAAAAGCGATGTCTTCTGGCCAGAAATACGCTTTCCATAGGCAACATAACAAAGTAGTAATATATTAATATGTTTATGCTGTTTGTACTAATAAGAGAACAAAATCTTAGCTGCATAATATATATGTTTTTGTCTCATACCTGTAAATTTTTTATGTTTTCTGTATATTTATACATTTACATTTTAATTCCTTTGATGTATTATTTGTAGTATATTTTTATTATTTTGATATTGAGCGGATAGCAATAACAACTAAATTTTAATATTTGCATTGAAAGGAGCACAATATGGTAAATCAAATTAGAATCGAAAAAACAAAATCACCGAAAAATAAACCCAATCAAAGCAAGCTGGGTTTTGGAAAATACTTTACAGACCATATGTTTGTTATGGAGTATTCAACTGAAAAAGGCTGGTATGACCCCAAAATCGTACCTTACGGCCCATTGGCACTTGACCCTTCCACAATGGTTTTTCATTATGGTCAGGCTGTGTTTGAAGGTTTAAAAGCATATAGGGCCAAAGACGGAAGGATCTTGCTTTTCAGGCCTTTTAAAAATATGGAGAGAATCAATATTTCGAATGAAAGATTATGCATACCTCCCATTGATGTTGATTTTATCGTAGACACAATCAAAACACTTGTTAAGCTGGAAGAGGACTGGATTCCTACTGAAGAAGGTACATCCCTTTATATAAGGCCATTTATTATTTCCACAGACCAATACCTCGGTGTAAAACCATCAAGTACCTATAAATTCATTGTAATACTATCTCCTGTAGGAGCTTATTATCCAGAAGGAATAAATCCTGTTAAAATATATATTGAAGATATGTATGTCCGTGCAGTAAAAGGTGGTATCGGTTATGCTAAAACTCCCGGAAATTATGCAGCCAGTTTAAAAGCTCAGGTTGATGCATCTAAAAAAGGATATACCCAGGTGCTATGGCTTGACGGAGTTGATAAAAAATATATTGAAGAAGTTGGCACAATGAATGTAATGTTTAAAATAAATGGGGAGGTTGTTACACCCTCTTTAGAAGGAAGTATACTTGCAGGTGTTACAAGGGATTCAGCAATACAACTGCTTAAGAGCTGGAATATAAAGGTTGCTGAAAGAAAAATCAGTATTCAGGAAATATATGATGCCCATGCAGCAGGAACCCTCGAAGAAGCTTTTGGAACAGGTACTGCAGCAGTAATTTCTCCAATTGGAGAACTTAACTGGGATGGTAAAATAATTACTATAAATAACGGTGTTACTGGTGAAACCGCTCAAACATTATATGATGGCATAACAGGAATACAAAGCGGTAAAATAGAAGATGCTTTTGGTTGGACTGTTGAGGTTAAATAATAATTATAAAATATGGCAAAATACAATTATCCAAGTGCATAAGGTTGCTAAAGTGAATATTATACATGGAAATCGTTTCTTGCCATATTTTTTCTTCAAATATTTCCATAAAATAATAAAGTTAGTAATATGTTCATATAATAATACGGAATAAACTTTATGGCGGTTAATATGGGTAATCGTATGGTAAGTATTAGGCTAAAACAGAAGGCTGCTAAATCTAAGTGCAAGATAGAATCTATTAAAGCATTTATATTGCCAATAATAAGTATAGCCTTTATTCTTTTACTGATAATATTCTCAAAAACAGCTGTGAGTTCAGCACTAAAAGGTATTGATTTATGGTTGAATGTAGTATTTCCTTCTTTATTCCCCTTTTTGACAGCTTCTGAATTGCTGAATGGTACAAGTTTTGTAAAAGCGGCAGGTATATTGCTTGAACCTGTAATGAGACCATTGTTTAATGTTCCGGGATGTGCTTCTTTTCCTTTCGCAACAGGTATGACCAGCGGGTACCCTGTTGGTGCTAAAGTAGTTGCATCTATGAAAGAAAATAAGCTGCTAAATAAATGGGATGCAGAAAAGTTACTTGCTTTTTGCAATAACTCAAGCCCCCTATTTATAATAGGTGCTGTTTCAACAGGCATGCTAAAAATGCCGCAAATAGGTCCGTTGTTGCTTATTTGCCATTTAGCTGCAGGAATAACCGTAGGTTTTATATACAGGTTTATTCCAGTAAACCCCAAAAATGTAACTCTTTCAGGTGGTAGAAAGCCTGTATCTGGTAAATCTGGTAGTACAAGCAATATTGATTTTGGGAGCTTATTGGGAAATGCTGTTAGAAATTCTGTTACGACACTCCTTGTAATTGGGGGATTTATAATTCTATTTTCGGTTATTATTGGTATTTTAATGGAATCAGGTATTCTAAACAGCTTTGCTGGTTTGTTATACACTCTTTTGAAATTTACCGGTCTTCCAAAAGAATTGTACATATCTCTGATCAGTGGATTTATAGAAATAACAACAGGTTTGGGAATGCTTTGCAGCTCGCCAAATATAACCCTTAATATGAAATTAATAACAGTAAGTGCAATAATAGGCTGGGGGGGTATTTCAGTACATATGCAGGTCATGAGTGTTGTTCGCAATGCAGGTTTAAGTATAAAACCATACCTGATGGGCAAATGTGTTCAAAGCATACTGTCAGCAATTTACACTATGGGAGGTTTAAAATTAACAGGGTTATATCCAGAAACTGCTGCCCTTGTATTTAAGAACTTTTACACTCCAAATCTCAGAACCTGGAACCAGTATCTCTTAGAA
>ERZ795032.438-NODE-438-length-47143-cov-5.567639_pt1 | contig 47143 bp, 34 predicted proteins | sample MGYA00375124_ERZ795032 | MGnify/ENA primary metagenome ERZ795032 (study PRJEB30167, sample SAMN05720154) | activated sludge metagenome | isolation source: Anaerobic digester | place: China | collected 2015-12-16 ...
TGACGCCCGTGCCCGAGCCGGAAGAGAGCGCTGGAGTCTGGTGCGTCTGATCGTTGCACCGCTGAGTTACTTGAATGGACTGTTTCCCAGATCCTGGATCGCCAGACAGAAGGGTGAGGTGAAGTTTCTACTTGAGGCCTCAAATAAGGCTCAGGAATTTTCTCCTGAAGAATTTCTCGGGGTCATGCAGCTTTCTTCTGTCGTGTTTGTCATACTGGTCGGCGTGTTCCTGAATCCTGTTTCGATTGGCATGGTCGGCATCATTGCCATGCTGATGATGGTTCCGATAGGCTATCGCCTGCCCAGAATTTATCTGGCCCACCTGATCAAGAAGCGGCAGAAGAATATCGAATTTGAACTGCCTTATGTAATCGACCTGCTGTCGTTGGCCATTGAATCGGGCCTTGACCTGACCGGCGGTATTGCCAAGGTCGTTGAAAAATCAAGAAACACAGATATCGTCGTTGAATTCAAGATGTTTCTTGCCGACACCAAGATTGGCAAGAGTCTCGAAGAGGCGCTTGCCGATATGGCCGAAAGGGTTCGCGTGCTTTCGTTTTTCTCGTTTGTCAGTTCTCTGATTCAGGCCCAGAGGCTTGGCGCCGAAATTGGGCCGACCCTCAGAGCCCAGGCCGAGCAGATGCGCTATCAGAGAATGATTCTAGCCGAAGAGCGTGTCAACAAACTTCCGGTCAAATTGCTTATTCCGCTGGTATTTTTCGTTTTCCCCAGTATCTCTGTCGTTCTGGTCGGTCCTGCTCTGCTGCAGATCTCAGAAAATTTCCCCAAATTTTCCTCTCAGGAGCAGGTGCAGCCGGCCAAAGACCTTAAAACCGGCTTTCTTGGTCAGAACATGAAGCTCGATCGTTCAATCGAGGTGAAAAAGACCGAGCCTGCCTCGCAAACCGAAGCTGTTGCTGCGCCTAACAAGACTGTTATGCCCGGGATCCAGGTTGATAATCCATCAGTCGAGGGTTCGAGCAAGCAGTCGTTATTGATCGAAGCCGCCCCAGTCCAGGAGCCTCAGGCTTCACCTTCCGTTTCTATTCTGGAGCCGCTTTCTGGCGAATCCGCGGGTTCTGACAGCACAAGATAACGTTCTATCGAGCAGCCTTTGTTTTTAGCCCCCGGCAATGAGCCGGGGGCTTTTAATATGGCAAACATGCCAGTTTGGGTCGGAATGGAATTGTGTTGAGTTCTTTCCGGGTTCTGTGTACAGGGGCGGGAGGTATGCTGGGTCGTGGTTTGGGATGTTGGGTGATTTTATTGGAGGTACAGTGGGTCGGCTTGCGTTCATCAGCGCTGAGATTTGCAAAGAAAAATGAAAAAAAATCAGTTCTTGAGCCGCGACTGGCGGGCAAACCCGTGTACAGCATATATTTTTTTTCGGTGCTTGCATGGTTTGGCTCCGAAGTCCGCAGTGTACGCCATTTTGCGCAATAAAAATCGTTGACCATGGCCGCTTACTTTGCTATTATCGGCAACATCTCCAAGAACTGAAAGCAAATTTTGTCATCCGGGGAATTCAAGAGATGGGATTGTTGAGCAGTTTCAAGGTGATGAGTGTCCAGGGAATAGATCAGGACATCGTTACCTTCAGGACTTCCCGTGCCTGTTCGGTGCTCGGAATTCTTTTCATGCTGGCCGGTGCAGGAATTATTTACCTGCTGCTTGCCGGTAGACTGTTTTTCACCCTGTTCACCTTCTGTCTTTTCTGTCTTTTCGTTTCTGCCGCCTTTCTCCTGGCCGGATTGATTCTGATGACGTATCGAAAGTCAGTATCTCTCGACCGCATGCAGAAAAAAATTGAACTCGAAGAGTCGAGTATCCTCGGGGTGAGGCTGACCGCGTTTCATTTTGATGAGGTCATGAATATTGAGCTTACCAGGGATTCTGAGTGTATTTGTGCCAAACACGCCAGTCTCTGGCTGGTTAAAGCCTATATCAGGCATTGCAGCGGCTTTTCGGTAGAAAAGCTTTTCGCATCCGTAAGCCCATCAGAAGCAAAATATGTGGCAGAGACCATTTCGATCTCGTGCCACAAAGAGCTGATAATCAGCTGTATGACGAATGAAAGGCTGATATTCAGCCAGATTTAATTGCTGGTTTCTGGTTCAGTCTGGTTCTGAACGGCAGCTTCTTCAACCTTGAGAATTTTGCGGATCTTTTCTCTTTTGGCTTTCAACAGAGTTTTCAGATTCTCGATGTCGTCTTTTACTGCCAGCCGGTCTTTTTTGGCTGCTGGTTCTTCTACGATGGCACAGAACTTGATTACTTCATTCAGCAGGCTGGTTGCTTCAAACCAGGTTACATCGTCTTCTGCGGCAAATCTGCCGTCGCCATAGCCAAGCTTGAGCCCACAACCAGCCAGTTTAACCAGCGCTTCGTATTCAGGATTCTCAAAAGTCACATCGGCGTATTCGATTTTCTGCGCATTCAACTTATCCTTTGCAAATGTGTCAAGAATGTATTCGAGAGTGAGTGCGAGCTGGCCACGTCTGGCAAAAGCTGAGCCCTGGCCGGCGAGAATGGTGCGCACGCGCACCTGATCGGTTTCTTTGCCAGCTCTGGCAAAAAGTCCATTGATGATTTCATTGAGGTCGGCGACGGTTATGAATGAGTCGCCGTCGAAGCTGGGGCGCAGAATGATTTTGTCGAAGGCGCCCGATGCTGTGAGGTTCTTGATAACTGCCATGATCGGGTGACTCAGCGGAATGTCGACAAAGCTGATTCCCTGATTTTCACGGCTGCCCATAAGGTCTGCGGCTACCGCTTCGTAAAATCTGTAGATGAAAAATACGGCGTCTTTGAGGGTGAGGCTGCGGCCGGCTCCGAGGCTGCCATCAGGAAAGCCGCGCACGACAAACTTCTTCTGCAGGTATGATATGTCGCTGCGGTATTTTTCGGCTATCCGATAATCTTTGTAGCTGGCCGGCTCAGAAGCTTCGTAACTGATCAGGCTGGCGGCTTTGAGAGCGGCGCAGGCTCTTGCCAGAGTTTCGATGGCTTCTTTCCTTGTGATGGAGCTTTTGGACCTTTTGCCGGCAAGAATGCCTCTGCTGACAAGGTTTTTTACGTCGGCATTTTCGTAGCCGAGCAGGTCGAGAGCTATGGCGATTTTTTCGGCAAACTGCTGGTAATTGATGCTGCGGTTCAAGCGCCCGGATTTAAGATGCTCCTGGTTGATCAGGCCGATTTCCATGCCGAGGCGCAGTTCGCGCGGAAGGTTGCCGCTGCTGGCAAAGACAGCCTGAAACAGGCTGTTACCGGCAAAAAGGGCGAGAAAAAGAACTGCCACAAGCATGCCCGAGTAGAAAAACGAATTCGATTTGAACATCTGTTTGCGCTCCGTTTTATTGTTTTGACAAGATTATCGGCAACAACAGCGTTCTTGATTAGCTCAAGCGGCCAACGGTTTTTTGCCTGGCTACGTGAAAGTTTGCTTAAATTGCCGCAGGTGGTAGAATGTGGCAAATTAAAAGGAGAGTGAAAAATGAAAACTTTTGTTAAGGCGCTGCTGCTGATTATTTTTATAACTCAGAGCCTGGTTCTGCCGGGCCAGACAGAAACAGGCAGCCTCTTTACCCTTGAAAACGGTTTGAATATCTATATCAGGCCGATGCGGGCAAACCCGGTGGTTTCTCTGAATCTCTGGGTGAAAGCCGGATCAGTAAATGAAGGTGCCGGGCAGGAGGGCTACGCCCATCTGCTTGAACGTATGCTGTTTCGCGGTTCAATGCGGTTTCCGTTTGCCGCCCTCGAAAACGAAATCAGGGCGACCGGGGCGAAACACGCCTCCTTTACCGCCAACGATTACACAAGTGTGGCCATTACCGGAGCTTCGCTTTATTTCGAGAGGCTGGTGGAGCTGCTTACCGAAACGGTTTTTAATTCTGCTCTCGATGCCAAAGATCTGGGTCAGGAAGCGAAGGCGGTCATCGAAGAGATCAACGCTGCAACGAAGAACCCCAACAGTTATATCACTCAGCTGATGATGGAAGAAGCCTTCAAGGTGCACCCATACAAACACCCGGTGATAGGCTACCGGGAGGTTCTTGAACAGGTTACCCGTGAAAAAATTGTTGAATTCTATAAAAAATATTATGTGCCTGCCAACTGCTGGCTGATTGTAACCGGAGATGTCGACCCCATGCTGGCTGCCGAAATTATTAAAAAATATGCCGGCACCGTTGCAAAAACTGCTGCGCCGACGGTTTCTATACCCCAGGAACCGCCGCAGAAGGGGATGCGCATTAAAGTCGAGCAGGGCGATGTGCAGAACGCTTTTATCCGCCTCGGCTGGCGGGTTCCGGGGGTTGAGAGCGTTGATAAATACGCCCTCTATGTTGTTGCCCGCATGATTGGTGGCGGTACCGCAAGCTGGCTCTGGAAGGAAATGGTAGAAGAACGGCAGGTTGCGGTTTCTGCCGGTGCCGGTTATTATTCAAGCCAGTTTCCGATGCTTTTTCAGGTTGGCGGGGTGACGACGCCAGGCAAGGCAAGGCAGTTCGTCGAGGTGGCGAGAAAGATCGTTGCCAGGCTCATCGATGGCGAAATCAGCCAGGAAGAAATCGAAGCGGCAAAGCAGCAGATTATTGCCGACGATATTTTTGGCCGTGAAACTGCAGAAAATCAGGCTGCCAATCTTGGGCATTTTGCGATGCTTTCTGACATCGGTGATGCCGAGACCTTTGCTGACAATATCAGGCAGGTAAATCTCGAAGATATCAGAAGGGTTGCAACCGAATATCTCAACGATAACGGTCTCACCATCGCCAGGCTCGAACCCAGGAGCGCCGGTGACGATGCACCGCCCGAAATGATCACTCTCGATAACGGCGTGCGCCTGATTTTAAAAGAAAATCACAGTGCCCCGGTGGTGGCGGTAGTGGCAAAAATTGCGGCCGGTGGCCTGCGCGAAGAGAAAAAGCAGGCCGGCCTGGCGAACCTTACAGCCGAAATGCTTGTGCGCGGCAGCCGACGTTTTTCGGGCAGCGAGATTGCCGGAGCTTTCGCTGCCATGGGCACGAAATATTCCTCACAGACCAGCAAAAGCTTTGTTTCTTTCAATCTGCAGACTCTTGCCGAGAATTTTCCAAAATCTCTCGACCTGTTTGTGGATATTCTCGTCGACCCTGATTTTCAATCTTCAGAGCTTGATAAGCTCAAGGCGCAGGTTGAAGAATCGCTGGAGCTCGAAGAACAGGATATCTATAAATTCACTTCGCAGCAGGCTTTGATGGGCATTTTCCCCGACACTCCGATCGGTTATTCGAACATCGGCACAATAGACGATGTTAAAAAAATCAGGCGTCAGGATTTAACGGAATTTCATTCACGACACTACGTTGGTGGTAATGTTGTAATCGCCATTGTCGGCGATTTTTATGCCAGGGAAATGAAAGAAGCGCTGCTTTCTGCTTTTGGCCGGTTTTCTTCAAATGCCCCCCGGGAAATGAAAAAAACGGATCTGAAGGAGATCAGGGAGCCGCTGATACTGAATCTCAAAAAAAATGTCGAGCAGGGGCAGGTTGTGATCGCCAATCGCACTCTGCCTGCATCTGATGAAAAAAGTGTCGCAATGGAAATTGCGCAGACCATTCTTTCAAGCGGGCCTTCTTCAAAGCTGATTGCCAGCCTGAGAGACCGCGATTCGGTCGCCTTTTCGAGCTGGGCTTACAATGCTGGCATGGTCAACACCGGCTATTTTCTCGCCACAGCGATAACTGCGCCGCCGCTCGCTTCTCAGGCAACTGAAGGCTTGAAAAAAGAAATCGAGCTGTTCAAGCAGAATGGTTTTACCCCCGATGAATTTGAGCGGGCGAAAAAATTTCTGGTAGGTCAGTATTCGCTGTCGCTGGCCGATAACCTGTCGCTGGCCGATAATACCGCTTCTGATGAGCTGCTGGGCAAGGGGTTCGATTTCTATCGGCGCTACCCGCAGATTCTTGCCTCGACGACGCCGGAGCTGGTTAAAACCGTTTCTTCTGAGCTGATTATGGCGAGTGGTTCGTATGCGATTGTGGTGACAACGCCCTGACCTGAAAAAGATGTAAAAGCACAGGCGCTGTTCCGATTGGAACAGCGCCTGTGTTATTTCTGCAGGTTAGCTCAGGAACCGTATCTGGCTTTGATAAGGTCGAGAATCTTGAACCCGACGCTTACGGATGCGCGGGAGAGGACGACGGCAACGCTGAAGAGAAAAAATACGGTAAGGATTGTCATATCGGGGCTCCACATTTGTTAGACAGCTGCGCTTACAGGAAGGCTTGAATAGGTCAGACTGCGGGCTTTCATACTTTCAAGAATTTCGGGCCCGATTCTGGTGATGCTTCCTGCGCCGATGGTGAACACTACATCGCCTGGCTCAACATAGTTGAGGAGGTGGTATTTTACGTCGTCGACGTTTTTTACCATTTTAACCTTGCGGCGATGTGCAACCGGCATGTGGTCAAGAATTACCTTGCTGGTAACCCCGGGAATAGGCTTTTCAGATGCTGCGTAAATGTCGGTGATGAAAAGTTTGTCGCAGTTATCGAAGCAGCGGCCGAATTCCTGAGACAGGAACAGGGTTCTTGAATACCGGTGCGGCTGAAAAACGACGACGACGCGGCGGGCACCAAGGCTGGTGGCGGCTTCAAGAGTGGCTTTGATTTCGTTGGGGTGGTGACCGTAATCGTCGATGACGGTGACGCCTTCGACCTGGCCTTTGATTTCGAAGCGTCTGCCGGCGCCGTGGAAAACGGCGAAACCGGTCTGAATGGCTTCGAGGGCAAGGCCGACTTCGAGACAGAAGCCTATTACCGGCAGAGCGTTAAGAACGTTGTGGCGGCCGGGAACTTCGAGATGGAAGCGGCCATAGTTCTGCCCGCCAACCAGAAGATCGAAGCTTGACCCGAACGGGTGCAGGCTGATATTTTCGGCCATCAGGTCCGAGGCTGTGTTGATGCCGTAGGTGATGGTGCGCAATTTTTCAGGAACATTGAGATTGCGGGTGATGGGGTCGTCGGCACAGAGAAAAAGGGCCCCTTCCTGCGAAATATGGCTGGCAAACAGTTCGAAGGCTTTGATAATGGCTTCGAGACTTGAGTAATGATCCATGTGATCGTTATCGATATTGGTGATAACGCCATACTGCGGGAAATATTTAAGAAAGGTTGCATCGCTTTCATCGGCTTCAGCGACCATCAGATTGATGTTTCCCGCTGATGAATTGCCATTGAGAGCTGCGACATGACCGCCGATAACACAGGTGGGGTCTTTGCCGGCAACTTTGAGCACGGTTGCGATCATCGAGCTGACAGTGGTTTTGCCATGGCAGCCAGCTACGGCGATGCCGCAGTTCGAGTCGAGGAAAAGCTCTGCCAGGAGGTCTGAGCGGTGAACGGTCGGCAGACCGCGGCGGTGTGCTGCAACCAGTTCTGGATTGTCGCTGGTGATAGCTGTAGAAACTACGACCCGGCCCACATCAGAGGGAATATTGCGGGCGTTGTGACCCGCATAAATCTTGGCGCCCTGGGCTTTGAGATCTTCAGTTCTGTCGTTACTGTTGAGATCTGAGCCCGAGATTTTGTAACCCTTTTTGAGAAAAATACTGGCCAGACCACTCATTCCAACGCCGCCGATGCCAATAAAGTGTATCCTGTTTCGACGTGTCATCTGCTTTTTTCTGCGCCTCCTTGCATTTGCCTGACTGTTGCAGGAACTTTTTCTCAATAACTATCGGTCGTTATCCGGCGGGACCTTAGAGAAAAAATCAGACAATGCAATTCTTCTGGAATGAAGGTTCTTTGCAAAAACCGGCAGTCAGGATAGCATAAAAAGCGAGGGCATGCAATTTATTTAAGCCTGGTGCACACGCTGGCGAAACAGCAGACAATGCTGGCCGGAGCTTGAAAATACCACCATCGAGGGGAGCTGGGCCGACTTGAATCCGTGCGCTTTGCAGCCATAGGGGGCCGAAACCTGCCAGGTCACGAAAAAATACTGGCATTCACGGCAGTTGATGCGGCTCGCCGCATTTTTGCCACCAGTTGTCGAAGATTTTGATACAGCTTTGTTAGAGGTAACCATAATGTGCCCAATGCTGCTGACTTTAACGTCTCCAGATGACTTCTGCAAGTCAAATTTTTCAATTTCTTGACTATGCGACAGATAAAAAATAGATTTAACAGATGAATCCTGAAAAAATAGAGCGTTGTTTCTGGCTTCTCTTTGCTGGCTGGCTGATTCTAAGAAGCCTGCTTCTCTGGGCACAATACACCGGTGACACTGATCCGGCGGCAACTGGCGAAGTCCTTAGGTTTTTCAGTCAGGCAGATATTTCTGCCGGTCGCGAATATGCACTGCGCGGCTTCTGGTTCAAAACGGTGTATGGCATTTTGTATGCCTCGGTGCTGGTGGCTCTTTTGCGCTTCGGTGTTTTTTCCGATCTCTGGCAAAGGACTAATGCGCTCGCAGGAGCGGGCACTTTCCGCGGTGATCTGTTGTTCATTCTCGCGTTTCTTCTGATTATTCAGCTGTTGTCGCTGCCATCAGCCATCTACTTCGGCCATTTCAGGGAAACGGCCGCCGGGTTCGCGCGCATAGATTTCGCCGGCTGGCTGCTGAAACATGCCAAGGCAGTCGGCCTGAGCGTTCTGTTCGAGACGATCGTATTTATGCTGTTTCTTGCAGTTATCAGGTGGTTTCCGGGGCGATGGCCATTTGTCGTGCCAGTGGTCATGGGCGGCTTCGCTCTGGTGGTAACTTTTTTCGTGCCCCTCGTCATCACCCCGCTGTTTTACAATCAACAACCGCTTGAACAGGGAGAATTCCGCGAGGGATTGCTTAAAATGGCCGATAAAGCCGGCATGTCGGTTAAGGAAATCTATGTCATCGACGAAAGCCGCTATTCGAGCCATACGAATGCTTATTTTACCGGGGTTGGGTCATTCAGACGCATCGTTCTTTACGACACTCTCATCAAAAGTCACACGCCAGATGAGGCGGCGCTTATTTTTGCACATGAAGCCGGTCACTGGAAACACAATCACGTTGCCTGGGGCCTCTCGCTCGGGGCGCTGGGGGTTCTGTTCAGCTGTCTGGCATGGTTTTATCTCTACGGCTGGCTGGAGCCGGTGGCATGGTTCGGCCTGAAGGGCATCGACAGCGCGGCGAATATACCCTTTCTGATAATCATCGTCATGTTTCTGCAGCTGTTTGTTGCGCCGGTCGAAAGCCAGATCAGTCAGTTTATGGAAAGACAGGCTGACCGTGCTGCTCTGGAGTTGACCGGTTTGCGCGATACCTATGTCAATGCTCAGATAAGGCTGTCGCGAGATAACAAGTCCGAGCTGCTGCCACACCCATTCAGGGTATTCTGGCTTTACACGCATCCGCCGGCAGTCGAACGCATTAAAGCGGCGCAATAAAAAACCGGGCAGTCTGAGTTCTTCAGACTGCCCGGTTCGAACAAAAGGCTCAGATAATGCTTTCCTGATTGTTGAGAGAGAGAATCAGGCTGCTGACGTTGAATTCTTTTTTGAAGCGGTTCGAGAAATCGACAATCTTAACCACCTGATCGTTAAGGCTCCATTTTGATGTATTGCCGGTCAGAATGTGGTACAGACCGCCGTGACGGGTGACCGGGCCCTGAACTTCGACGTTTTTAAGGGTCTGTGAAAATTCAGTTACGCCACTTTCAACCCAGCGCCTGGCAAGCTCGGCTCTGGCGGGTTCATCGTCGAAAGTCGGCATGAAGAGGCCGATGGTCTGATCGAAAAGAACCTTCATAGTCTGTTTGCGGCAGACTTTGCTGAGCGGATGATCGGGTGCGGTCTGCACCAGAAGCTGTGTTTCCGGGTCGCGCTTGCCCTTTAGTTCTTTACAGAACGGTATTTCGAAGCTGATTCTTTCGTGATCTTTTTCGGTTATCAGGCTTTCCTGAGTCGGGTCGTCGGTCATGTGGTTGACGCCGAAAACGATTTTTTCGGGTGCGACTTTCCAGCCACGGCGGGTTTCGTCGAAGTGATCCATCAGACCGGTGATCGAGACGTTTTTGCTCGAGATCAGATAGATGATTTTGTCGCAGTTCTGCACGATTTCCTTGGTGACTTTGGTGAACATCGAACTTGAATCGACGACCACATATTCATAGTGCTCCATGACGGTCTGCATCAGCGAGAAGGTGTGGAATTCCTTGAGTCTGACGTCGGTAAGGCCGTTTTCCTGGGGCAGAAGGGTGAGAAGACCGCAGTCGGTTCTGACGACGAATTTTTTGAGGTCGGTGATTTTTTCGCGGTCGATCAGTTCGTCGATGATGCGCGAGCGTTTTTCGACGCCGAGGCTGCGAGCCACTCTGTCATCGCGCAGGTTCGGGTCATAAAGCAGCACGTCGCAGCCGAGTTCTTTCTGCATCGCCATGGCCAGATTGCGGGCAAAAAGGCTTTTTCCGGAAGAAGTGTCGGGGCCAAGAATCGCATAAACGTTGTGCATCTTGGTCTGAGCCGAGCCGATGTTGGTTTTTGACAGACGGTTACAGAGAGTCCTGATAATGCTGAGAGAGACACCGGGGCTGGTTTTCAGCAGGGTGTGAAAGCTGTCTTTGTTAATTCTGATGACTTCGGTTTCGGCAAGTGCCACGGCTGAGGCAGTACGCGGTTCCTCGGTCAGAAGCGCCATTTCGCCGAAATATTCGCCAAGTTTGAGATGGGTGAGAACCTTGCGGCCGCCCTTGCCATCATCGCAGAAAATCTGAACGATGCCTGATTTGATGATGAACATCGAATCGGCCTGCTGCCCTTCTTTGCAGATGAATGCGTCTCTGACGAAATTGACGACTTCGGCCTGTTTGCTGACATTGCGAAGTTCTTCATCTGAAAGTTCTGAAAAAAGCGATACAGCCTTGAGAAAATCAGTCTGAACCATGGTTGCTCCTCTACGTTTCTATAAGCACATGCTACAAACAGCAGGCAAAACTGTCAATCCTGATCAATCACTTTGAAACGGGTCTCTGGTTCTATACTGCAGCGCTTCGGCGATATGAGGAATCTGAACTTCTTTCGCCTCTTCGAGATCGGCAATGGTGCGGGCGATTCTGATGACCTTGTCATAGCCGCGGGCCGAAAGCGCAAATTTGCGGGCCGCGTTCAACAGGATACTGTGTGCAGCATCGCTGATCTGGCAGATCTCATTGAGAAGTTTTCCGGGCAGATGCGCGTTGAGAAATTCACCGGCTCTGGCGTTGCGCTGTTTCTGAAAATTTCTTGCCGCCATGACCCGTTTTCTGATTGTTTCAGAGGTTTCGCCGGTCGGCTTGCCCGCCATTTCCTCAGGCTTGAGCCTTGGCACCTGAATCTGAAGGTCGATGCGGTCGAGCAGCGGCCCCGAAATTTTCTGACGGTATTTTGCCAGCTGCCCGGTTGAGCAGATGCAGTTGTGTGCCGGGTCAGTAGAAAAGCCGCACGGGCAAGGGTTCATCGCTGCCGCAAACAGAAACCGGGCCGGAAACTGGCAGGTCTGAGCCGCTCGCGATATCGATACCGTACCCGAGGTCAGAGGCTCGCGCAGAACTTCAAGCACTGACTTGCGGAACTCGGGCAATTCATCGAGAAACAACACGCCGTGGTGGGCGAGCGAAACCTCACCCGGTGCCGGAACGCGCCCGCCACCGATCAGGGCAACGTCAGAAATTGTGTGGTGCGGGTCGCGGAAAGGTCTGTGTCTGATCAGACCGGCCCCTGGCGGCAGCAAACCTTTTATGCTGTAGACACGGGTCACATCGAGAGCTTCGACAAAGTCGAGCGGCGGCAGAATGGTGGGCAGGGCTTTGGCCAGAAGTGTTTTGCCGGAGCCAGGGGGGCCTGCGAGCAAAATATTATGATTTCCGGCCGCGGCAATCTCGAGGGCCCGGCGTGCCATGGCCTGACCTTTGATTGTCGACATGTCGGTCGTGTGCGTGGTTTCGGGGGACGGTTCAGAATGGCCGGCATCGCGATTTTCGGGGCGCAGGGGTGTGGCGCCTGAGAAGGCAGAAATCAGTTCTGCAAGGTTTGAGAAGGCGAGAACTTCAAGGTCTGGTACGACGAGCGCTTCGCGGGTGTTGGTTCTGGGTATGACGATACCTTTATAGCCATACTGCAGCGCCATCAGAGCCAGTGGCAGAATGGCTCTGGTGTGACGGAGTTCGCCATTCAGGCTGAGTTCGCCGGCGAACAGATATTTTGCAGCTGGTTCAGCGGGTAATTGCCCGAGAGAAACCAGTATCGAAACTGCAATCGGCAGGTCAAACCCCGAGCCTTCTTTTCTCAGGTCGGCGGGGGCCAGGTTTATGATGATTTTGCCGGCGGGCAGAGCGCAGCCGGAATTTTTCATCGCGGTTCTGATGCGCTGGCGTGATTCTGATACCGAGGTATCGGGCAGGCCCACGATTTCGAAGCCCGGCAGACCGCCGGCAATATCGGTTTCGACTGAAACGGGCAGGGCCTCAAAACCGTCGATGGTGGCAGCAGAGATTTGAGAAAACATCTGGCACTCTCACGCTCTTTCCTAAAATATTGTTGTATCTGGTGGTATTATTGTATCATATTGAGAAGATTAAAAAAAAGAAAGCAATAATGAGGACTGACCATGTCAGCTGAAAAAACGGAAAAGGGTCTGAAATCGCAGAACGAATTTTTTACCGATGCGCAGCGTGATTTTAACGGTGCGTTCGAGGACGCTTTGCTGCTTGAGCGCTTTGATGCCGCCCAGACTCAGCTGGATGAGCTGAAAAAGAAGAATGGCGAGACGGCCGCCTATTTTTACCGGGTGGGCAGACTGCGCGAGAAACAGGGGCAAAAGAAGGAAGCCTACGAACATTTTCGCCGGCTGTTTTTCGAGTGGCCGGTATTCATGCATGATAAATACGATTATGAGCGCTTTCGCCAGGATGTCATTCAGGACAACCTTAATAAATGCCGGGCACAATGGAATCAGCTGATAGCGAAAACTTCGCGATTCATCGAAGAAAATCCCGACGCACATGATCGTGATAATACGGCACCCTATGCAAAAGCCTTCTGGCATTCGCATCGAGAAGATCTTGAGGAGATGGCACGGTCATATATCGCCATTCTCGATTTCGAACCGAATGAAACGGCGGCGATTCAGGCATTGGTGCAGATTTATACCGAGCTTGGCGATGTCGAGCATCAGAGTTTTTTTCAGAATCGTTTGACCGAGGCACGCAAATACTGGCGTGATTTGACCGAAACCCGTTCGCAGGCAACCTGTGCCGCGGCAAAGAAACACGAAGAGAGTGCGCATTACGACGCAGTTATCGAGGTCGTGAACCTGGGGCTCGAAACCGACCCGCTGCACCCTGATCTGCTGCTTGCCAAGGCAGAGGCTTTGCAGAAGCTGAAGCACCTCAAGGAAGGGCAGGCCTGTGTTCTTGCGGTTCTCAAGAACAACCCGAACAATTCGCGGGCGCAGCGCCTGAAAAAGGCTCTCGAAGCCCAGATCTTCGATCAGAACCTCAAAGAAGGGCTCGACCTGCTCAGCAAGGCTGAACTTGAAAAACCCGGCAGTCCTGGCCAGATCGCCAAGGTTGAAAGTGCACTCAGCCGTTTTCTTGACGCAATAGCCTTCGACGGTAACAATCTGACGGCTCTGGCCGGTGTTTATCGTTGCCATATCAGATCGGCAGAGCCGTTGAAGGCTCAAAAAACAATGGAAAGAATCAGGCAGATCGATTCAACCTTCGATGTATATTCAATTTTCAGAGACAAAGCTGATAAAGAAGAGAAAGACGAGCTCTGTTTCGTTGCCACCAGAGTTTTTGGCGCAGAACACCCGGAAACGGTTTTTCTGCGCGGCTGGCGCGATAACTGCCTGCGTCATTACTGGCCAGGTCGAGTTTTTATCAGTCTCTATCGCAGAGTTGGCCCGTCATTGGCAAAATTGCCACCCGGCAGTGGCATTCTTCGCCTGAGCCGGGTGGCAATTCGTCTGTTGACCGGATTGCTGCGAATCTTCTTTACATTTTTCCAGCGGCCAGGGCCAGTTTGATAGAATTGATGCGGGTCTGGCGGTCGTCTGATCGAGAGAGCATTACTACCGGGCAGCGGGCGCCGATAATCATGCCGCCGGCCGGCGTATTGCCGAAATAAAGCAGGGTTTTGCCCAGAATGTTGCCGGTGTCGATATCTGGAGCGATCAAAATGTCGGCGCGGCCGACCACTTCGTTGAACAGACCCTTGTGATGGGCAGATTCAAGAGAGATGGCGTTGTCGAGAGCCAGCGGGCCGTCAACGATGCAGTCTTTGCCGAACTGGCCGCGTTCGCCCATTTTGGCGAGAACAGCGGCGTCGAGAGTGCTCTGAATTTTCGGGTTAACCTTTTCGACAGACGAGAGAACCGCAACGCGGGGAACATCACACCCGAGCTTTTTGGCGAGTGCTTTGGCATTGTTGATCAGTTCGATTTTTTCTTCGAGGGTCGGGTGGGGGAGCATGCCGCCATCGGTGAGAAAGCGCAGGCTGTTTTCCCACTCGAAGACAAGAACATGCGAAAGCACGTCGGAGTTTTTGATGCCGGTTTCTTTGTTGAGAATGGCCTTGAGCAGGATCGGGGTCGATATATTGCCTTTCATCAGGGCGCTGGCGCGGTTGGTGCGCACCAGTTCAACTGATTTGAATGCGGCTTCTTCGGGAGTCGCGGCATGAATGATCTCCGGTTTGAAACCGGGGGCGACCTGGTCAATGTAGCCCTTGATTATTTCCTGGTTGCCGACGAAAATACATTCGACAAAGCCCATGTTGCTGGCTTCGTAGGCGGCCATGACCGTATCAGTTTCTTCGGGCATGCATACTGCGAGCGGAACCCGGCGGGTGCCGAGAAGTTTGTCGATATCTGCAAAATTCATATTCTCTCCTTGAGGGGTATTTTATCGATAATCACCATTTTCAGGTTGTATCAGGGTTTATCCTTGTCGATCTGTGGCTGATAACGCTGCTCGTTCAAGCTGGTGCGTTTATCGGTAATCAGTATTCTTTAACAATCGCGGGTTCGGCAAGGGCGCGGCAGGCGTGTGCGGCCAGAGCCTTGAGTTCGTTCTGACCGGGTTTCATTCTGACCGGGGCGAGAAATGAAACCCGCTCGGTTATGCATCTGACCACATACGGGTTCTGGGCGATGCCGCCGGTGAGAATGATCGCGTCGATTTCGCCTTTTAAAACGGTTGCCATGGCGCCGATTTCTTTGGCAATCGTATAGGCCATGGCTTCAAGAACCAGTTTGGCCTTCGCGTCGCCAGCTTCAATGCGTTTGACGACTTCGCGGCAGTCAGAGGTGCCGAGATGGGCTACCAGGCCGCCTTTTCCGACCAGCTGCTTTTTGAGTTCATTCATGGTGTATTTGCCGCTGAAAGCCATTTTCAACAGACCACCAAGCGGCAGCGTACCGCAGCGCTCCGGTGAGAAAGGGCCGGCGTCGTTGGCGTTGTTGACGTCGACCTGGCGACCCTTGCGATGTGCTGCAATCGAGATGCCGCCGCCGAGATGGGCGACGATGTAGTTGACGTCTTCTGGCTTTTTGCCGTCTTCGCGGGCGACTTCAGCCACTACTGACTTGATGTTGAGAGCGTGCGAGAGTGAAATACGCGGAATCTCAGGGTAGCCGCTGATTCTGGCGATATCATCGAATTCATCGACCGAAACCGGATCAGCGATAAATGCCGGTATTTTGGCGGTTTTCGCAACACGGCAGGCAATCAGACCACCGAGAATCGAAGCGTGATCGACGAGTTTGCCTGACTGCAGGTCATTCATCAGCGATTCACCGACATGGTAAACGCCGCCGCTGAGAGGTTTGAGCGGGCCGCCGCGGCCAATGGCGGCTTTCAGGTCAGAAGCTTTGCAGCCCCAGTCGGCAAGAGCTTTTTCGACTGCAGCAAATCTGAAATCGAGCTGTTCGAGATTGTTGCCGAAGCCTGCCAGATCAGCGGCAGAGTGGGTGATGTCGAGTTCCTTGTATGGCTCTTCGCCTTTGTAAAGGGCGATTTTGGTTGAAGTCGAGCCGGGGTTGATAACCAGAATCAGGGGTTTTTCAGTCATTTCTTTCCTCGATTTGTATTATTTGTGGCCACGGAAGATTGATGGCGGCGATGCGGTCGGCAGGGCAGAATTCTTCGAGCGGGAAGTCGTGCGGCGTATACCAGCCGACTTCAGGGTTTTTAATGGTTTTCTGCAGGCATTCTTCGAATGCGTCAGAAAAGCGGCATTTCACAAAGTGCAGCCTGACGGTAATATCCGGGTAGGCATGTTCGAGCACCAGCATGGTTTTTTCGGCAACAATGCTGATATCGAGCTCTTCATGCAGTTCGCGTTTTGCCGCATGTTCGGCGCTTTCACCGACTTCGAGCTTACCGCCGGGGAATTCCCAGAGGTTGTCGAGGTGGCCGCCCCGGCGTTTGGCCAGCAGCACCCGGTTGTCGTGAATGAGAACGGCGGCGGCGACTTCTATGGTCTTACGTGACTGCATATTTTAACCGCCTTAGTAAACCCGCAGCAGCAGGCCCTTGAGATAGGAACCTTCGGGGTGGGCGAGGGCGGTAGGGTGATCGGGAGCATGAAAAGATTCGTGAACGATCTGAGCCTGGCGGCCGGAAGCGGCAATTGCCTCGCGCACCGCATCGAGAAATTCGCTGCGCGATACCTGGCTGCTGCATGAAGCGGTAAACAGCAGGCCGCCCTTTTTGACGACTCTGACGCCGTCGAGATTCAGGCGTCGATAGGCTCTGACTGCTTTTTCGACGTCTTTGCGGCTTTTGGCCATCGACGGCGGGTCGAGCACGACCAGATTGAAGCTGCCCGGCTGGCAGTTCTTGAGATAGTCGTACATGTCTGAACAGACCATTTTGTGGTGCGGGCCGCCGAAGCCGTTCAGCTTGAGAATCTGTTCGGCCTCGATTAAAGCGGGTTTGGCTATATCTACGGTGACGCTTTCGCGGGCGCCGCCGGCAATTGCGGCAACTGTAAAGGCGCCGGTATAGCCGCAGACATTGAGAAACGAGCGGCCGGCGGCGACGTTCCTGATCAGCTGGCGGTTATCGCGCTGATCGAGAAAAAAGCCGGTCTTCTGGCCATTGATCAGGTCGGTAGTGAATTTCAGGCCGTTTTCTCTGAATTCGATTTTTTCGGGCAGGTTCTGGCCAAAAACCAGCTCGGCGGCGGCAGCCTTGGCGATTCTGATCTGGTTGCGGCGCCAGACCCATTTAAGGTCTTTGAGCGAGTCGCGCAAAGCTTTGACAATCTTATCGATGAATGGTTCAAGGGCCAGGGTATAGATCTGCAGCGAAACGGCCCCGGCGTAGCGGTCGGCAATCAGGCCGGGCAGCCCGTCGCCTTCACCGTTGATCACGCGAAAAGCGTTGGTGTCGGGGTTCTTGAAAAAATCGAGGCGATGTGCGACTGCCTGCCTGATCAGGCGGCTGATGCCATCGGCGAAACTTTCGCTGCGGTCGATCGGCAGCATTCTGACAAGTATCTTTGAGTCGATGTCGGCATAGCCAACCCCGAGAAGCTGCTGTTTATGAGAGAGCACCTCGACCCGGTCGCCGGTGCGCAGGCCGGCCGGAACTTCGCGAAAAGCTTCGCCATAAGCCCAGGGGTGCCCCTTGAGCAGTGAAAATTCCTTGTTTTTCTTCAAAGTCAGCTGAATGGTTTGCATGTGTTTCTTTCAGAGGCAATTGCCGCGTCATGATGCTGGGATATCCGCAATATTTTAAGCAAAAAATGCAAATTTATCAATTTTTCTGAAAGCGGGTGGTTAGCTGGTATAATACTGAGGAAATCACTGAAAGGTCTTTAACATGATGAGGAAGCTTTTCGTCGCCATTTTACTATCTGTTTTTCTGCCATGTCTGACTGGTTCAGATGCTGTTACAGCTGCTGAAAAACGCATTCAGAAGCCCACAGTTGCGGGCTCAGACACCTGTGATTCATGGAAAGATCAGATACTGTATTTTGTGCTGATCGACCGCTTTTACAATGGCAACCGGTCCAATGATCACGAAGTCGACGAAAAGGATCTTGAAGGCTTTCATGGTGGCGATATCGCCGGTCTTATCGAGAAGCTCGATTATCTCGACCGCCTTGGCGTGACCGGTATATGGCTGAGCCCGTTTTTTACCAACCGGCCCGACCGCTTTTACAAACAGCATGCCTACCATGGCTACTGGCCGCATGACTTCTGGACGGTAGACCGCCGCTTCGGCACCGAAGAAGAGCTTGTCGAATTGCGGCACCAGTTGCAGAAGCGAAACCACAAGCTGCTGCTCGATATGGTCGTCAACCACATGGGTTACAATGCACCTTTCATTCAAACCAACCCTGACTGGTTCAATGCCGGTGGTGAGATAAAAAACTGGAGCGACAAAGAAGAGCTGGTTAATCGCAGCATCTTCGGTCTGCCTGACTTTGCCTCGCAGAAGCCGGTGGTAAAAACCTTTTTCAGACTGGTTGCAAGAACCTGGATCGAGAAGCTGCGCCCGGACGGCTTCAGACTCGATGCGGTAAAGCATGTGCCGGCCGATTTCTGGCGCGATTTCAATGCCAATGCCAGAAGGGTCGGCGGCAAAGATTTTCTGCTGCTGGGCGAGTATCTCAACGGTGACCCGGTCGAGACCCGGCAGGTCTGGAACGATGGTGAGTTCAGCACTCTGTTTGATTTTCCGCTTTATTACACGATGAAGGCGGTTTTTGCCGCCGGTGGCGACTGCCGACAGCTGGCTTCGCGCCTTTATTATGACCGCAATTACCCCGACGCGGGTCTGCTGGCAACTTTTCTCGATAACCACGATCTCGACCGCTTCATAACCTCATGCGGTGGCGACCGGCAGAAATACGCGCTGGCTCTCGCATTTCTGCTGACTTCACGCGGGGTGCCGGTATTGACCTATGGTAACGAAAACGGTCTGGAAGGCGTTCATGGCAAGTTGCCCGAAAACCGGCGTTCGATGGTTTTTGACGAAGACAACGAACTATATCGGCTGACCCGTGATCTGATCGCGCTGCGGCGCGGTAACGATGTTTTGCGTCGCGGCCTGCAGTGCCATATTCATGCTGACGAAACTGCTCTGGTTTATGGCCGCCTGACGCCGGATGCGCTCGCGGTCGTGGTTATCAACAACGGCGATCAGCCGCGCGAGATCGCCTGCGATTTTCCGTTCGCGACCGCGAAAAAACAGAAAATTCTCGAGCCGGCTCTCGGCGCGAACCGGGCTCTGCTGCGTCAGGGGCGCCTCGAAACCTTTCTGCCGGCAAAAAGCTTTGCTGTTTATCTGCCGGCTTCAGAACCCGGCTTTTATGAAAAGGCTTTCAGGCACTGGCAGCGACGCTATCATCATGAAAAAAGCTGGGGCATGAAGAAGTTTACGCTGAAGCTTAAGGTCGATTATCTGCCTGAAAAGGCGCAGATGTTCGTGACCGGTAACTGTTCTGAACTGGGCAACTGGGATTCAGGGCGCAAAGCTGTGCCGATGCTGCCGGTAGCCGATGACGAATTCGAAGCCCCTCTCAAAATGCCACTGGGCAAAATTTTTGAGTGCAAATGCTTTTACCGCGTGCCAGACGAAAAGACCGGTAAAATGAACACGGTCTGGATGGAAGGCGACAACTTTATCGGCGAAGTGCGCGAGACCGGCAGCGAATACCTTCACATGAGCTGGCAGATCAAATAGGGCGCTCAAGCGCTCAGCCGAAAAAGGCGTTTACTTTGCTGCTCCAGACTGCCCATGCTTCGGGAAACTGCTGTCTGAGCTGTTGATCTTCCAGCCGGCAGGCGACAACGAGCAGGCCAGCACCGATTGCCCAGAGCGGCCAGCCTTTCTGCATGCCGAGCAGCAACCCGGCTCCCAGACCCTGAATAATCATGGCCAGCGCCATCGGGTGGCGTCTTCTGGCAAATTCTCCGGTCGTTACCAGCTGGCCGGCCTCGGTCGTTGCCAGTACATAAACGGCCCGGGCTGAAGAAAAGGTTGCCGTAAGATGCAGGCCAGCGCCGAAAAACGCCGCAATCAGCCGGTATGCGCTGAACTGTGGTGCTGAAGCTGAGTAGACCAGGGCATATTCGGCCGCCGGGGTCAGAATGAGTATTGCCGTCGGCAGCAGGTTGAAAAGCAGGCGATACCAGGTCTTTTCGCAGATAGATTCTGTGAGCCTGGTGCTAACGGCGTCTGCCAGGTTCCCAGACTCGGACCTGGAATCGGACTCAGCAAAAACCGGGACTGCCTTTGTGCCGGCTGCTGCTGCCCGTGACCGATAGAACCGCCTTGAGAAAAGGGTCAAGGCGGCATAAACCAGCAGTGGCATCGCATTCATCAGATGGCTCCGGCTTTCAGCAGGTTAAGCTTTTTAAAGCGCGGCAGCGACCCAAAATACGACAGCCCCCGGTGGCGGGGGCTGTCACATATTTGAATTGCCGCCTGACAGGTCAGATTTCGGCTTCGAGTTCCATTTCCTTTTCGCACTGTTCGATAAGTGTTTTAAGGTTGTCGGCCTCAACGCCGGTCGGGTTGGTGTGCAGGAACCGGCGGGCGGTTTCGACTGCATCTCTGAACTGGCGTTTGCGGGCATAGATAACCGCCAGGTTGTAATAGACCTGAACGAATTTGGGGTCGATTTCGAGAACCTTCATGTAAGCGGTTATCGCTTCGTTGATGCGGCCCTTTTCGAATTCTTCGGTGCCGATGTTGTAATAAGCGGCGGCATCTTTCGGGTTGAGCTCGATGGCTTTTTTCCAGAGTTCGATGGCCTGATCGTACATGCCCTTGTTGTAATAGGCGATGCCGAGCTTGTTGCGGGCTTCTGAATCCTGGGGATTGTATTTGATGACGCGTTTCCAGATTTCGATGGCCTTGTCATACATTTCACGGTTGTGATAGGCGGTAGCAAGGTTCGAGAGAATGTCTGAATCTTCGGGTTTGTATTTGAGAGCCTTTTCCCAACATTCGACCGCTTTGTCGAAGAGTTCCATCTTGATATAGGCGATGCCGAGCTTGTTGTAGAGCTCGCCGTTTTCGGGGGTGATGCGGATGGCGTCTTCCCATTCAGAGATGGCCTGATCGAACATGTTCTTCTGGAAATAAGCGATACCAAGGTTGTTGTGAGCATCGACATCGTTGGGGGCGAGATCTACCACCTTGCGCCATGAGAGAATGGCATCATCGAGCAGACCCTTTTCGTCAAAGGCGTTGCCGAGCACGAAATAGGTATTGGGGTTGTTCGGGTCGAGCTCAATGGCCTTTTTCCAGCTGATGATGGCATTGTCGAGGCGGCGTTTCTGGCGGTAGGCGTGGCCGAGTTTGAAGAACAGGTCGGGGTCGGTCGGGTTGAGGTTTTTGGCCTTTTCCCATTCGGTCATGGCTTCGTCAAAACGCTGCAGGTTGTAAAAAGCGATACCAAGGTTATGGTGCGCTTCGAAATGATCGTGGTCGAGCTCGATGGCCTTCTGCCACTGGAAAATGGCTTCCTGGGTCTTGTTGAGCTTCGAGTAGGCGATACCGAGCTTGTGGTGAAGCTGCGGGTCATCGCTGACGTAAGAGATGGCGCGGTTCCAGAACTTGGCGGCTTCGGCGAAGTCTTCGAGGCCACAGTAGGCATTACCGATTTTTTCGCAGATGTCGGCGTCTTCGCTGCGCTTTTCTCTGACGGCGTTCCAGTAGGTTATGGCCTTCTGGAAATTGCCGGAATTATACTGCGCCACGCCGAGATTGAAGTGGGCTTCGACGTCGTTGGGATTCAGCGAGATGCACTTTTCCCAGCTGGCGATGGCCTTGTTGAGGTCATCGAGTTTGCCGTAGGCCGAGCCCAGTTTGAAATATACTTCTGAGCTGTCGGGCGTGATGTCGAGAATTTTCTGCCAGGTTTCGATGGCTTCGCGATGCTGGTTGAGTTTGCTGTAGGCGTTGCCGAGATTGTTGAAAATTTCGGGCTGGCGCGGGTTGAGCGACAGGGCCTTTTTCCATTCTTCGATTGCTTGCGGAAACATTTCGAGGCGGTAGAAGACGATGGCAAGGTTGTTATGTGATTCAGAGTTTTTCGGGTTCAATTCGATCGCCTTGGAAAAGGCAATGACCGACTTGTCGTCGAGACCCTTGTTGTAATAGGCCACGCCGAGGCGGAAGAAGATATCGGCGTCTTCAGGGTTGAGGTTCGAGGCTTTTTCCCAGAGTGAGATGGCCTGGTCTTCTTTGCCGAGGTTGTAATAGGCGATACCGAGTTTGAAGTGAATCTCGGGGTCGTGATTGCGCACTTCGAGGCATTTTTCCCAGTATTCGATGGCGCGCATGTCTTCGCCCTTGTTGTAATAAGCGATGCCGAGATTATGCAGCACTTCATAGTTCTGCGGGTCGAGCGAAACCGCGATTTCCCATTCCTTGAGGGCTTCGTCGATGCGATTGAGCTGGTAATAGGCGACACCCAGTTTGAACCTGGCTTCGCTGTTCTGCGGGTTCTTGATCAGCGACTGAACCCATTCATTGATCGCCTGTTCGTACTGCCCCTTGGTGTAATAGGCTATACCCAGATTATAGTGGGTATTGGCTTCATCCTGCAGATAAGTGCGCTTCATACGGCCTCCAGAGTCTTCCTTTTATTTGTTTTCACCATTGCCAGATCTCAGGTCTGGAATATCTTCAAACTTGTGCACGATCGAACTGATCGCGTTACCAAACGTTTCGAGGACTGATTTAAGCTTGTTGCCCTTTTTAAAGCTGTGCACAACTTTCGTGGCGGGCATATCGAGTTTAGGGGATTTTAGTTGTAAACTGTGTCTGAACGCAAGCATTTCATTTAAATTATTTGCATGCTGCGGCTCACATCTGCTGTTACCGGTTTTTTGCACTTTTATCTGGTGCTGGACAATCGCATTTGTCTGAAGATAAGGGGTTCTGACGAATGTTGCAATGATAAAGCGCATAAACAGGTCAAAAGAATCGCGGCAGATATCAAAGTCCGGGGTCGGCGGAAAAAGCAATGTCTGTCTGGCAAGGCGCATGCTTTTCTGCCACCACATCTGCCGCGCGTCGACCACCGATTCAATGGTCGAGAACTTCAGGCGTTCAGGTGTTCTGGGCGCGCCGGTTTTTATAAAGTCAGTGAGTAATGAAAAATCAGGGTTACGTGGCTCCAATGTTGAAGGCTCGACCGAGATTTCCTGCATGCGGCCGTCTGTAACGCGGGGAACGCGCAGTTGCGTGCGGATTGCCTCTTTCACCGGTCTGATTGTCCGCGAGATGTCGGCAAAAACCGGCGGAATACGGTGGGTGCGCCTGCTGGCCGCGGCCGGGAAAGAGCGTGATATCTCACGCCGGAATTTTATGGCCGTCGGCAGTCTTTCCGGGAAACAGAACGGGAGGTAAGGCATCAGATTTGCCGGTTCGAGAACAGTGTTTGTGTTGGCTTCTCTGCTGATGTTTGCCGACTGATCGTAAACAACGGTGCGGTTTATACCGGTAAGAATGGCGTCGAGCCTGGCTTGCAGGTGATTTCGTTCTTTCTGCAGAGAATCGATGGTTTCAATGAATTCTCTGGCCTGCAGTTCATGCAGCTCAAGGCTTTTCTTCATTTCCCGGTTGCTGGTGAGCACGTGTTCGAGGTCGCGGCAGGCTTTATCCATCGCGACGAGTGAATTATTGTGTTCTTCTGTGGTGCTGGCGAGTTCTTCCTGGGCGCGTTTCAGGTGCCCTTCGTATTCGGCAGTCTGGTTTTTCAGGTGATAATTGCGTGTTCTCAGATCATCGAGCTCTCTTTTTGCCGTTTCAAGCTCATTTTCGCGGCTGGCGAGATTGGTTGTGGCGGTTGACAGCTTCAGACTCAGCTCTTTGCTGTGGAGCTGCATCTGAGAAATCTGCGTCGACAGGGAGGCGATTTTTTCGTTGGCAGCCTGCAGGCTTTTCTGAGTGTTTTTATGCTCAACGACCGAATCGGCAAGGCTGAGCTTGAATTCGTGCACTTTCTGGTCGCGCAGGGCAATTTCGCTTTTGAATTTTTCGATTGCCGATTCGGCAGAAGAATTGTTAAAAAGCTCGGCAGCGCCGGAAAGAATCAGATCGAAATCGATCTCTTCCATTAAACCGGCGGTTCTCAGCAAATCGGTATTTTCTTCGGTTTCTGGCAAAGCCCGGGTATGCGCAAGCAGCTGCTGGCATAAAAGCTTTATGGTTTCAAGCTTTTCCAGCAGGTCGCTCTGCTCAGGGTTCCCGGGGTTTAAACTCATCAGGTCAGAATTTCTGCAGATGCTGATACAGGCAGACGCTGATGTTGTCGCCGCCACCGTTCAGGCACGCGCCTCTGATAAGCAGGTCTGCCAGTTTTTTCAGGTCAGTTCCTTCGGGGTTGTATTCGCTTCTGACAATTTCTTCGAGGTCGACCGGCTCGACAAAGCCACACAGGCCATCTGAGCAGAACAGCACCAGATCACCATATTCAAGCGGAATATTTTTGCGGTCAACTTTGACGGCATCGCCAATACCAAGGGCACGTGTGATGACGTTGCGCTGCGGATGAATAAAAGCTTCATCCGGGGTTATTCTTCCCTGGTCGACGAGCTCCTGAACGAGAGAGTGATCTTTGGTTATCGGGTGCAGAATGTTCTGGTGAAAGCGGTAGGCTCTGCTGTCGCCAACATGCGCCAGAGCCAGGCCATTGCGGTAGATGATGCCGCTGACAATGGTCGTGCCCATGCCTTCCATTTCAGGGTTCTGCGAGGCTTCTTTAAAAATTGCGGTGTTGGCCGCCTGAAACCAGGATTCAAGCAGCAGAGTCTTGTCGGCGTTGAGAAGGTCTTCGGGCTGTTTCTCAAAAAGATTTTTGACAATGTTTTCTTTGACTGTTTTGACAGCCAGCATTGAAGCGAATTCCCCGGCCGCCGCTCCGCCCATGCCGTCTGCAAGAATAAGCGCCGTCAGTTCGATCTGGTTGCCGAGAGGGCCACACCAGCTCAATGCCAGACTTTCGGCGTAATCTTCGTTGTTCGGTCGAACTTTGCCTTTGTCACTCAGTGTATAAAAACTCATTTTTTTTCTCCCGCTTGGGTCTCAACGCATTTTAATTACTTTAAATCCGCAAGTCAACGATAGTGCACCGAACCGCAGGCATTTTTTTTCGCAGCCGGTTCGGTCGGGTTTTATGTTTTTCGTAAGCCGGGCCGTTGCCAGACCTGATCTATCCATTCCGGAATAAATACGGGTTTGAACGCTTCTGGTCGGTGCCTGATGCTGATCTGGGCATGACCGGGCTTCGCTTCGATCTTGAACATGGCGGTTTTGACAAATATGTTTTCGCCTTCAGCTTTTATCGGGGTGTTAGTAAAATTGTGCACCGGTTGCCAGTCGGGGGCGGGTTGAGTGAACGGTGCAAAAACCTGGACCGGCAATCTGTCGAGGCTTTTTTCAGGTTCTGCCGCCGGCATATCGGCGTAATTCGCGGCAAAAGCCCTTGTCTCTGACTTAACAGGAATCTGGAAGGCGAGATCAGAAAACTTTACGTCACTTGTCAGCATCGACCAGGAAATGGTTCTCGACCATGTCTCCATTAAAAGCGGCTTTTCGTGGAGGTTCTCGGTAAATGTGAGTCCGGGCAGGCTGTTGAAGGTTTGCATTTCATCACAAGGTTTTCTCACTGCGCCCGGTAAATTGACACAGTAATGCATTGCGGGCTCGTTCGGCTGCAGGAAACTGCGCATCATAATTATCCAGTGCAGTGGTTCCAGCGGCATTCTTCCGGCAGCACGATTTTTCAGACCAAATTCTGAATAGCGTTCGTCAACCGGGCGCAGCTGCAGAGTTTTTGAAGTATTCCTGAAGCTGTAGCTTCTCAGACTCTTCTTCATGCGGGAGCTGCTCTTTTCACGCATTATGAAGAAGGTTTCAGGATTGATGAACTGCTGCAGACGTTTTTCCGGGTTCTGCATGCTGGTTACCGAGCCGGCAGTTTCAGGCAAAGTAAATCGCCGTTCAATCACCAGAGACTGGCCGACCTCATAAAGGTGGCGGCCTGCGGTATTTTGCGCCAGCCTGAAAGTTTCCGTCAGAGATAGAACATTTGTGCCTGCATCCGTAAAAATGAAGGCGGTGGAGCGCAGCTCATCCGGCAGAGCAATTGCGGTAGTCAGAACCCCGGTGTCGGGCTGTGCCGGCTGCTCTGCCACTCTTTGTCGCATTCTTGTTTCAGGTCGCCACGGAAAACGGAAAGAGCGGAACCTCGCATGAAATTGTGATTTGAAGCCTGCTGCGACATCATCGTTAAAAACCGGCTCCTGTTGCAGCTGGGAAACATCGCAGCTGAAGAAGCTGAACCGGTTCTGTGGTTCGTGCCCGGTCGGTGTGCTCAGAACAGGCTGGGGCAGGCCTGGTCGGTAAAATTTAACAGCCGGCAGAATATCGGCTGCTATTGAGGCTTTCGCAACCGCAGCCGAGAAACGGCGGGCACGCAGCAGCAGGCGGTTGATGCGGGTCATGTGCGGAACACTGGTGTCGCAGCTTTTCAGCAGATATGACTGTTTTTTGCCGGCTTCCGGCAGATGCTTTATCAGAGGCTGTTTAAGGCGTAGCTGCCGATGAAACTTCTCTTCGCTGCGTGGTGTAATGCAGCTGCAATGCACGCCAAGCCAGGTGTGCAGAAAGTCGGCAATGCGCGCCGCCGGGCAAAGTGCCCCCTTAAGCGCGAGGTTGCCGGTAAGATAGAATTCTTTGCTGGCCAGAGACGGGTTGAGATGGTTATAGAGAAGCCGGCGCGGGTTCTTCATGCTCAGTGGCGGCAGGAACAGCGGATCTTTTTTGAGAATGAAGCTTCCGGTGTCAGGTAGATTGCCAGTCTGTGGCTTATGCTGGGTAAAAAGCGGTTTCGAGCTCAGGCTGTAGAATCTTGGTTCAGAGAATGAAAAGGTCGGGAACCCGAAAGGGTGGGGCAGCAGGCTGATGCGGCAATGAAAGCGCCGCAGACTCATGGCGCCGAAGTCGGGAACAATGAAATGTCTGACAGGCATCTTAGAGCTGCCACTTTCAGAACAGATTTTCATGTCAAGATGCAGCAGGGCCTTGATCTGTTCAGGAAGAACCTGCTGCAGGGCAAATCTTCGCAGTCGCAATCTTGGTTTAAACCTGGGTTGCCGAACGGCTTTGGCGGCAACAAAAGAGTTCCGGGCAGACGTTGCCAGGTTTTTTTCGGCAAAAGTGCGGGTCGGAAAAAAACTGGTTTCTTTCTCAATTTTCTTCAGGGGCTTGAGTCTTGAGGATACAAAGCCTTCGTTTATGCTGTGCAGTTTGAAGCGCAGCTGTCGCAGCGGTTTTCGGCGTTTTGGCGACTGTTCGATGTGCAGGTTCGGAAGCGGCTGCGGCGTTGCCGGCCTTATCCGTCGCGGCATGCTGCCTGTCGAGATGACCGTGACGACGGGATTCTGACCAAGCAGATTCAGGGAGGTATCTCTATGGGCGAATTTTGTGCCCGTCTTATCGACCTTCAGTTCCGGGTAGTTTTTGCCGGGACTGGTGAAACGCCTGGCATCGGTTTTGGAAAAGGCGGGGAAAACCAGGCTTGTCGTGGTCAGTTTTCTGCTCTGGCCCGGAACGATAATAGTGCGCAGTCGTGCCAGGGTGTAGTGGGCGTGTTTTGCCGCCCTGACCATGAAATTTGCCCTTTTGAGCCGGTAATCTGCGGGTGTGCAGACTCCGGCAAATGCAGATCGAACAGAGAATACCCTGTTAAACTGGGTTGTAACCCGCATGCGTGCAAAATCTGCCTTAATCCGGCGATTTGTGATGCGAATCAGATCGAGAGCTGCTTCTGGCAGAATCGTCGAAAACGGCAGGCTGGTGGCCGGAAAAGGCTGGCGCTGAAGTCTCAGCCTGAGCCGGAATCTTGGGTCGCGGCGTGGTGAAGCAAAAAGACCGGAGTCGGCAGATAATTTACGCCCCTTCTGCAGAAAGGCTGCGGATCTGTCGACCAGAAAAGACGGACCGGCAACTCTTTCGATGCGGCTGGCGGGTCTGCCGGAAGTATCGTTGATAATGACCGACGGGAGTCGATTCAGTGTGGTGTTGAATGTTCTCTGTTTTTCAGGGCATACTCTGGCAAAGGCCTGATTGTGCATCAGGTTGATCGGCTTTCTTGAAAAGTCGGGTGAGAAGATGACTTTGCTTTCAAGAACGAAGTTTTCGTGCCTTTCATGTTCGAGAATCCGCTTTTCTGGCGAAAGTTCAATGGTCGCGGCAAAGACTGGCTGATTGAAGCTTCTGTTCAGGTGCGTCTGCATTGAAAATGCGGTGGTTTCTGCTTCTGAAATAGAAAAATCGAGCGGCAGCAAGCGGCGCTTATCGGTGCCGTCAAAGAAAACCGGGGCTGCGGTAAGATAGTCGGCAAAGGTCTTCAGCACCGGAACTGCACAGGTAAATTTTCTGCTGCGCTTTTTCGCGCTTAAAATTACGAAGAAACCGCCGCGGGCTGGGCTTATCTGTTCGCCTGGAATCTTTGCAACGCGACAAGGTCGCCTGGCCTCGACCGAAATAAATCTGAAGTCTGCGTCAGTCGTGCCTGCCCGAAACTGATAGGGCTGCTGCTGGCAGGCGGCAATCTGCATGCCGGGATGGTGGCGGTAGAAGCCGGATGGGGCTGCGAAAGTGGCCGTTTTACTTTTGATTTCTGCTGTTACATTGTCGGTGCATTGAAAAAGTGACCGCTGCAGCAGCGACTGGCGTGGAAATTCATCTGTCCAGGCCGAACGGGATTTGAAGGGCAGGGGTGTTTCGCCGACAGTTTCGCTGCCGGGCCTGAATTTTCTTTTTCCGGCCGTTTTTTTTCGAAAGCGAAAGAGGCATTCATCATTACTGCAGTAGCATTTTCTCGACAGAAGCGAGACTGATGGCTGTACCGGCAGATGTTTTTCGGCAAGAACCGGCTTTCCCACGACGCTTAATGGTCGGCGGGTAAGAAACATCTTTGGCCCGGTGATTCTGGAGGGTGAATCCAGAACTGGCAGGCCCCTTTTTTGCGGCAATTTCAAGCTCATGCCGAAATTTTCTGGTTGATTTCCTGCAGTTTCTGATTCGTCTGGCGAGCCAGATTCATCAGGTCGCGCAAGCGCAGTTTATTGATCAGATACTTTTCTCTTTGCTGGCTTTGTGGCATTCGATAGACTGTTGTATTTCTTTCGCCGAACCCGGCCTTTACGTGCTCTGTCTTTTCCTGGCAGGTGAATTGCTCGCCGGCATAGGCGCTTCGGCTGTTGAGAGCAGCTTCGCTGAATTCCTGCCCGGAAGTGAGCATAGTTTTAAGAATGTGGCGGAGATGCTCAAAAAGCATTTCCAGCGGCTGAGGCGGCCTGACGAAAAAATTGATCTGTTTTTGCGCCATCTCGCGGAAATGCTTCTGGGCGGAAACGGCAAACGGGTATCTGCGGTTTGTTTCCGGCTTGCGGTGCTCCTGCTTCGTTTGCGAGGCTGCGATTTCAAATATTTCGGCTCTGATTTTGCCGGATTGCCAGATGATGTTTTTCAGGTCGCATTCAATTCTCAATGCCAGCTTTTTCGCTGAAACATCGCCAATTTTCGGGTTTTCGACCCGACGGTGACGCAGCGGCAGGGAGCGTGGCAACAGAGGCATTGCGTGGCGGATTTCCCAGGTGAAGGGCCGGGCAGATATTGATGACAAGGGAAAACACCTCCGCGGTATTACCGGCTGGCAGTCGATGCGAAGATCGATGCCGGGGCCGGGGAAATTGTGAAATCTGCGCAGTTCCTGGCGCATTGACAGAGTTGTCAGCAGCAGTTCATCGATGCTGAATTCATTTTTCCAGGCTTTTCTGGTGATCTGGGCCGCCGTGGTGTGTCTGCCGCGTTTAAGGGTCAGGGCCGGCCGGTAGCCTGAGAAAAGGTCGACGGGCAGGCGGTCAAGATGGCATGAACGACTGATGACCGATGAACTGAAGCTGCGGGTGAGAACCACAGCAGGGTAGGCCGGCAGAGAGGTAAAGCTGGCTTTCAACCTGCCGGTTACGGGTTTTTGCGATGACTTTAGCTGATTCGAGGCCGGTGCAAGGATTTCCAGCATTCTGGCCCGGCAGGGCGGTAGTTGGCGTTGTTTAAGAGAATTGTCGACGAGTCTGTCAGAGCGATAGATTGTCGCGTCGGCTGAATCGCGACTTGCCAGATCACGGCCGGGTTTGAATTTAACGTGCAGCAGGTCGAAAACGTGCGATTCGGGTGCGGCGATCTGGGTGAATTTGAGACTTCTAAAGCCGTAGCCGGCAGAGAGGAAACAGTGCGCCAGATTTTCGCGCTGTGCCGCAAGCGGGTCAACAATGCTTTCAAACTGGCTTTCAGGAAAGGTCTGACGAAAGAAAACCGACATCGCCGGCCTTAGAGGCTTTTTCGCGCGTCTGGCTGAAATCAGAAAGTCCCTTTTCAGGGGCAGGCGGTCATGCGTGGCATAAACGTATTCCAGCATCAGGTCTTCTATGGCAAAGCTTGCCGGCAGCTTTGTGTCCTGCGGGGCAATGTATTTTTCGCTGCCTTTGACAGCAGAGAGGTCGGCTGGCAGATTCTGCGGGTAACCGGCTTTAATGCTTTGAAAAGTTGAAATGAATTCTGGTGCCGCCGGCTGCGGCAAGGTGAATGGATCGAGCTCAAACAGATAGCTGGCTGGCATTTTTACGCTGACCTCACTGGCCCGGGCCTCGACGAAGGCTGCTCTGACAGCTTCGGAGGTCACCGCAAAGCTGGCGTAATCTCTGGCCAAAAAGCTGGTCAGGCGTGTTCCGGTTTCGATTGTTTCTTTTTCCTGTTCTTCTTCCGGTGCGGCGATCTTTGCCAGCATGAGCGGCAGCTGAGGCGGCACCGGCGGAGTGGTCAAGGCAACGGTTTCGCCCGGAAGGGTAAAATTGTACGGCACCGGAAAGAGACTGCTGTCGTATGGGAAAAAGCTGCAGGGCAGAGTAACGCTGCCATATTCGGCTGGCGGGTCGGGAGGCAGTCTTGTGAGAAAATCGTTTTCGGGCACGAATGGTCGATTGCGGGCAAATTCATCGGGCATTGCCGTTGTCGCTTCTTCACGCGGCATAATCCATTCGTAGGCGGGTTCAAATTCGATCCAGTGTGTCAGTCTGGTTCGGTCGGAGACGGCCTGAATGCAGCAAAGATTTTCCTGAAAAATGGCCGGCAGGGTGTAGAACAGCTGAAATTCGGGCGGAATGAAAAAATGCGTGACGCCGCCGATTTCGCAGAACTTTTCGCAGGCCGTAAAATTATATTGTCTGTATTTTCGGGTGGCATAGCCTAGAACGTGTGACAACGAAGGGACTTCTGGCAGGTCGGGTTCAAGTTTGAAAAGAATCGGCGAAGGCTGCCGGTCTTTTTCGGGCAAAAGTGGCATCTCGGGCTGAAGTCGCGATTCTGGCGCGGTGACAAAGCAGTCCTCGAACTTGTAAACCGGTCGCATTGCCATACCTGTGACCGCGTTTTTTTCGATCTGGTTTACCGCCGTGTGGTGCTGATTGAAGGCTTTTGGGGCAAATGCCGGCGGTGAAGCCCGCTGAATGACTTTGCATTCGGGCTCCTGGCGGAGTTTGGGATTGATGCCGACCAGAGGCTGGGTAACGCCGGAGATTCTGATTCTGATGCGGTAATTGCCTGAGCCCTCTTCAAGAAAAACCTGAAGTTCAGAGGGGTGGATAAAAAGGCGGGCCGCTGTCGCCTGATGCACCTTTTCAAGATAAGGCGAAAGTTTTTCGAGAAGTTCACCATCGAGACAGGCTTGAAAATCGCCGGTCTGCTGGCCGCGAAACCTGAGAGGGCTGTCGGCGCCGGCATTGAGAAGCCGGTTTAATGCCGAAATCGTCTGATGCATCAGTGAATCGGTTTTCAGTACGGTGGGCCAGGCTTCAAGCCTCTGTTTTGGGAATTCTTCGTTGACCGGTATGATGTAGGTCTGCTGGTTATCAAAGATTTTTCGCAGTTCTGAACCGTTGAGAATACTTTCGGCGAGCTTTTGATCTTCGGGCGAAGCTGGCACGCGGTTAAACACCAGCCAGGTGTTTTCCTGGAGCTGATATGACAACGCCGGGTTCTGCTGCAGAAGCTTGTCTAGGCAGATAAGCGATTTTTCGTCAGACTGAGAAACGATCAGAGAAGCTGGTCGACTGCCGCGCCACAGGTGTTGACGGGCCAGCAGATCAGAAACCTTCTGGCAATGAGCGAAACCGGCGGGAAAATTGATGAAGACGCAGTCGAAGCTGGCTTTTAGTTGAATGAAAAAATCCCGCATCGATGTGTCAGAGAACAGCAGCGACGGGTCAGCCAGTCTGTGTGCCGGAAAATAGGAGATCTGCGTGGTTTCGGTAAAGTAAAAGTTTTTTTGAAAACGGTTTTCTTCGGCTTTAACTGCCTGCGAGATCTCGGGGTACTCCTGGAGAATGATCGACTGCGGGAAGGTGCTGCGCAGCTTCAGTGGCATTTCGCCATCGAGATCAATCAGGGCAATTTTTTGTTTCAGATTGTTGAGAAAAACCGAAAGCCCGGCAACCAGCGAAGCCTTGCCGGAACCAGCTCTGATCGATGAAAAGAAATATACTGGAGTTAAAAAAGACGCCCTTGCCATGTTGTGCACATCATACCATACACACCGGGGCGGCAACTACAAAAAGCTTTAAATTTCGACGATCATTCCCTCACGGGCAAATTCAGTTCGATTGAACAGCTTCTTTGCCTGAGCTTCCATGTCTTTGAGTTTTTCGTCGTTGTGGAGCGGATCATGGTGAGTAATGATCAGGCGTTTTGCGCCGGCGGCCTTTGCGGCTCTGATGCCCTCTTCGGGGGTTGAGTGCCCGAAGCCCTGTTTGCCGGGCCCGGGGAGGTTAAACTTGTGTGGTGCATATTCGTCGCAGGTATACTGCCCGTCGTAGATCAGCACGTCGACGTTGCGGGCGAGACTCAGCAGATTCTGGTCGATCGAGCCATCAGTCGGGTGTTCGCAGTCGGTGGCGATAGCGACACACTTGCCCTCTTCCTCGATTCTGTAGCCGAGCACGCCATTCGGGTGAACGAGTTTGAAGGCGGTAACCGTGGCTTTGCCAATTTGCACGCGATTATCGACGAGATTTTTAAAATTGATTTTTGATGAAAGGTAATTCAGGTCGACCGGAAAGTAATAGTTGTCCATCTGGCCGCGCAGCGTGGTTTCGATGCGGTTGCCGACATCCGAGGCGCCGTAGAGATTGAACTCATTGCAGCAATCGTCGATGCGGTTCCCTTTGTTGTCTTTTTTGCCGATGTAGGCCGGTGTGAAGAAGGGGAAACCCTGGATGTGGTCCCAGTGGGAGTGAGTGAAGAAAATGTGCGCGACACCCTTGCCCTGGCCGAACTCCTGTTGCATCAGGCTGTTGCCAAGCACGCGAATGCCGGTGCCGGCATCGAAAATGATTCTCTCATGATCAGAAGTTAAGACTTCAATACAGGTGGTATTACCGCCGAATTCGACGGTGTCTTTACCCGGCACGGGTATCGACCCTCTGACACCCCAGAATTTAATAATCACACCGTTTTACCTTTCAAATAGAACTACAGGCAAACCGATACCATTGACTCTACAACTCTCTCAAGATCGTCTCTGTCATAGAATTCAATTTCAATCCGGCCCTTGTTTTTTCCCTGGCGAATGCGAACCTTGGCGCCAAGAAGCTCCTGAAGGTTTTCTTCGACAGCTCGAACGTGCATATCAGAACTCATCAATAACCTGCCTTTCTTCTGACAGGCGCTGGAGTTATCTGTTTTTTCACGGGCGATCTGCTTTTCGGTTTCATAAACCGAAAGCTGGTCGGAAACAATTTTTCTGGCCCACAGCCGCACATCGGCCGGGTCTTTCAGCCCGGCGAGCATTTTTGCGTGCCCTGCCGATATCTGACCGTTTGCGACCATCAGCTGAATCTCGGGGGGAAGCTGCAGCAGCCTGAGTCGGTTGGTCAGCGCTGATCTGCTGCGCCCGACTCTCTCTGCCAGCTGGTCGTGGGTCAGGCCAAAATTCAAAAGAATGTCTCTGAGGGTTCTGGCCTCTTCGATCGGATTGAGATCCTGTCGTTGAATGTTCTCGATCAGGCCGGCGAGCATGGTTTTTTCTTCGTTGAGTTTGCGAATGACCGCCGGGATACTGTTCATTCCGGCAATTTTACTGGCCCGGAAACGTCTTTCGCCCGAAACGATCTGATACCTGCTGCCGATCTGTCGCACCAGAACCGGCTGCAGAACGCCATTCTCGCGAATTGACTGTGCCAGTTCTTCCAGTGCCTGTTTATCAAAGATCTTGCGGGGCTGGTTCGGGTTCGGGTAGACCTTTTCGAGAGGCAGAACTTTGAATTCCATCTCGGTCTGGGCACCTTCGCCAATACACCCCGTGTTATTGATATCGACAGTTTCGCTGTCGATGTTTAACAGGTTTTTGAACATTAAATTGCCATCACTCTCAACATAATTAATGGCATCTATGTTATCATGCACTTGGAAGTCATACAATATTCTTTAAAAAAAACAGGGGAAAAGTATGAAGCAGATTAAATCAATGCTTATCGTTTCACTGATGCTGCTGTGCTGCAACCTGGCCGAGGCGCAGCCGGTACAGTCGACACCCGAATACCAGAAAGCCATGCAGCTTCTGGCACAGGGCACCTATGAGCAGGCAATCGAAGAGCTGAAAACGCTGCTTGGCAATGGCAAGTTTCATTCGCCGGCGATGGTTGAAATCGGCAAGATTCGCATCAAGCAGGCTGAAGCCGAAATGAGCAATGCACTGGCTCACTTCAGTGAAGCGGCCGATATGCTCAACAGCGGCATCATGTCTGGTGGCGTGACCGGCCCCGAACTGCCAAAAACCCTTTACGATCTGGCCAGGGTTTATGAAGAACGCATCAAAAACTACGTGATGGCTTCAGAGATTTACAACAAGATCATCGAAGAACATCCGGCTTTTCTCGCTATCGATAAGGTGTATTTCAATCTTGCCACCTGCCAGGAAGCCATGGGTATGTATGAACAGGCTGCCACCAATTACAAAAAGATCGTCACCGATTATGGTTACAGCACCTACTTTCAGGCCGCCCAGGAAAAAATGAAGAAACTTTCGATCGGCACCGGTGCTCAGGAAGGTGCTATCACTGCACAGACAGAGATTGCCGCCGATGCCAAAGACGAGCAGGAAATCAAGGCGAACATGGATCTTGGCGATATGCAAGCCGAGTCGGGTAACTTCAAGGAAGCGGCCAACGCTTACCGCAAAGCGATTTCGGCCAGCACCGACCCTGATGACGCCATTTCCGGTTATCGTAAGCTGATCGGCATGCTTGACGAAAAAGAAAAGGATTACCAGGGAGCAGCGAAGGCTCTCGAAGAAATGCTGCAGCGTTTCCCCGATGCGCCGGGCGGCGAAGATCTCGTCTATCGCCTTGGCCGTATCTACGAGCAGGACATGGATTCGATGAAGACCCAGGTGATCGACGGCAAGGTCAGATATCGCAAAAGCTCTGAAAACGTCGAAAAAGCCATCGATTATTATAATTCGGTAACCGAAAAGTATCCTGATGCCGATGTATCTGCAGATGCCTTTCTGCGCAAAGGCGAACTCTACGAAAAGGAACTTAAGGACTATGACAAGGCCCGGGCATCTTACCAGGAATTCCTCAGAAAATTCCCCGGTCATAGTGAAGCAGATAGCGTCAGACAGAAGCTCGAAGACATTGAAGGCTACTGATTCGCGGAATTTGCAGAAACAGGGGCGGCAGCGCTTTTTAAAAGCGGGCGTTGCGGCCCTTTTCTATTGTCTCGGTTTGTGCTGCGCGCCGGTGCCGGCTGCACATGCCAATGCCACGGTCAACGGTCTGAGCGGCACCATGATTGTGCCCGGCCTCGATGTTCTGCCGCCTGGTGGGGCGCGTGCCGCTGTTCACATGATTGGCGAGACCGAGTTCAACGAGGCCACGTTCAAAGGCGTTTTCGCCTTTTCTGACGACTCAGAAGTGGCGATTGTCAAGCGTTTTGCCATTCGCGGCAAGGCCGAGCAGACCGAGCCGATGTTCGCAGCCAAATACAAGGTCAGGCCGAACATGGCGGTTGCCGCCGTTCTCGACCCGAACGAGGGCTATCAGGATTCAGTCATGTTGCTTACCGGCATGCCCGGCAACCGCGTCGTTCTTGGTCTTGGCACCAACATTGCCATGAATCCGGACGAGAAGAAGGCCTCTTTTGGCCGCTACAGTCAGAAAAGTGCCGAAGTCGACCCGGTGTTTTTCATCATGGGCGCCAGTCTTAATCTCGATATCGACACGAAGCTGACGATCGACTATTCGGGCAATGACTTCGTTCTTGGCCTGCGTCACGCATTTGATGAAGCTCTGAGCCTGGATTTTGGCCTTTACACGCCGAGTAAGATTTATGACCGGCATCGTTTCATCGTCGGTGCCAATTTCGGGTTTTAACCTATGCTGATTTCAGTCTTCAATGCGGTTCTGATCGTTCTGGTCACCTGGCTTGCCTATCGCTATTTCGAATTGCGCGAACGCACCAGCCCGACCGAAGAGCGCTATTCCCAGTTCGTTTCGGGGGTTGCCTCGATCGTCGACCGCATCGAAGGCTATGACGCCGCTCACTCGCTCGAAGTCGCCCAGACCGCCGAAAAGCTGGCTCTGGCCGCCGGGTTCGAAGGCGAACAGCTGCAGGCTCTCAAAGCTGCCGCAATGCTGCACGATGTCGGCGAAACCCTTCTGCCGCGCGAAATTCTTCGCACTGCCGAGCGGCTCAATGACGAACAGACCTACCTGATGCGCACGCACCCGCTGCTTGGTGAACTGCATCTGAAAAGCCGCATGCAGACTCCAGATGAAGTGCCTGCCATTATTCGCTGGCATCACGAGCGCTGGGATGGCCTCGGTTACCCCGACAATCTCAAGGGTGAAGAGATCCCGAAGGCCGCCCGCATTCTTGCCATCGCCGATGCTATCTCAGCAATGCGGCATTTGCGTTCTTATCGACCGAAACAGTATAAAAGCCAGAAGGATATCGATGCCGAAATCGAGCGCCAGGCCGGTCTGCAGTTCGACCCCGAACTGGCTGCGCTGTGGCTGAAGCTTTCGCCGGCTGCCGGGAACAACTGAGATGCTGCGCCTGCAATCATCATGGCTGCTCGAAGCCGTCGGGGAAATCGGCGGCGTCGACTCGATCTTTTTTCCGTGTTTTCATCGCTTTTCGGCTCTGAGCTGGCTCAGCCGCAAGGAAATCACCCTCTATCTCAATTCGCCCATCGACAGCCAGGCAATGCTGGCGCGGGCGTGGCTCAGCAATCGTGATGGCGGTTTCAGCGAAAAAAATCTGAAAAAGTTCAATCAGGTCATCAAAAAGCCGCTTGAGCTCGAAATGAACCCTTTCAAGATCTGGAAAGAACGCCTGTTTACCAGTCAGCAGCTCGATTATCTGTTTTACTGGCGCGAAGCCGCCTATGAAATCGATGACGAGAAGCAGCGCGAAATTTTCTGGGCGACTGTTTACCAGATCCTCTCTTACTGGCTGACCAACAAGGATTTCGCGGGCCGGCAGATACTTGAGCCTGATCAGATAATGGCTTTCTGTATTGAGCAGCATCGCAGCTTCGTTAAGGGGCGAACCGGCCGCATCGAAATTTCGAACATTGCTCTCGATGAGCTTGCAGTCGACCGCAACCCGCTTGTCGCTTTTCCGTTGCTGTTCGACGACGAAGAAACCCAGGAAACCGAGCTGCAGACGGTTTTTCACGCCTGGTTTCACGGCCATGCCGATCTAGAACAGGCACGCCGCGACATCAAAAACTGTCTGCGCCGTTATCTCATCTCTTTTGAAAAAGCCCCTGATTACTCGACTTTCGTGCGCCTGGCCGCCAATGCCGACATGGCGGTTCTTTGCTGGTCAGGTCGCGACCTGCCGCCAAAACTCTACGAACAGGAAATTGTCGAACCGATGCGCAGCGCCTTTTCTTCACGCTACAACCGGTCACGCCTGTTTTTCAAAGCCGTCGATCGCTCGATTGACGCCTACGATTACCTGCTCGTTTTTCACGGCTGAGTCAGACAGCTTTCTCTGATTTTTTAATCAGTTGAACTGCCCATGAATTAAGTTACTCCCGCAGTGTTGGCAGCGGGAATCGCAGTGATTGTGTGATTTTTCACTTGCCTGATCCTGAGGTTTATTTGGGGGCGGGGATGTGATACAATACCTGCCACTATGCACAGAAAGATTTATTTTGTTCTGGTAGTTTTTTTCGCCTTCTTTTGTTCACCCGCTCTGCTGGCGCAGGCTGGCGGGCCGGTGTTCTTCATGGGTGAAGACGTGTTGCACCCTTCAGGTTTTGTGCTGACCGTCAACGAATACGTCAGGCGCCCGTTTCAGTCGGGCCTCGGCGGCCAGGCCCGTCAGGACGAAGTCTACATCAATCTGACGATGGTTAATACTGGTGTCAAAACCTTCTCGATCGACCCACTGAAAGATTTCGAGCTCGAGCTGCATAACACGTTTCCGGCCGTAATCGACCAGGAAGGCCGGGCCGCGAAGACCTCTTTCAATGTTTTTCCGAGCACCCAGTCGCGCATCGACCTTTATTTCAAGGTCGACAGTGAGCAGAAAGTCGCGCCGGTGCTTAAATTCAAACTTGAAGACTCAGCCGTCGGTGTCGTCTGTGACGCTGAGCTCGAAAAGCTTTTGAAAAAAGGCGAAGAAGGCACTCTCACCACCGAAGAGGCTATCAGAATCGGCCAGGCGTTGATTAATGCCGGTCGCTTTTCTGAAGCTGAAAAAAATGTTAAACCGGCGCTCGAACGCGACCCGGCCAACACACAGCTGTTGCTGCAGATGGCCAGCGTCGAAGATGCCAGCTACAACCGCGAAAATGTCGGGTTCTACCTGCAGCAGATCAACCCGGGCAATATCAGCAGTCAGCAGGAAGCCTTTGCGGTCGGCCGCCTGGCCGTCAGCCTCGGCTTTTACCCGCTCGCGATTGCTGTGCTCGAACCCTTTGCCAGCACCGGTCGACTTGAAGACCAGCAGAAACTGCTGCTGGCGCGCGCCTATTATTATGAGAACCGGCTCACTGAGAGCGAACAGTTGCTGACACCGCTGCTGGCCGCCGGCACATCTGAGCATACCGCCTTTTTCACGATGGGCAATCTTTATGACAAGAAAAACGAACTCGACAAAGCCATCGAATACTGGGAAAAAGCGGTTGAAATCGAACCAAACTACGCCGAAGCGCAATACAACCTCGGCGTTGGCTATTTCAAACTGAAAAAACTTGATAAGGCCCGCGAATGCTGGGAAAGGGTGCGCCTGCTGCGCCCCGATTCCGAAACACTGCTGGCCGCCGAAGAGGCGCTCAAGGCAACCGAATACTGACGGGCCCGCGTGGCTCTGAATACTGATAAAACAGAACTTTAGCTGCACAACAGGAGATAACAATGGCAAAGAAAAGACTGGTAAGCGGAATGAGAACCACCGGTTCTCTGCATCTGGGGCATCTCGAAGGCACCCTCAAGAACTGGGTCGCCCTCCAGGAAAAATACGAATGTTTCTTCTTTGCCGCCGTCTGGCACGCTTTTACCGACCGCCTCAAAATCGACAACCTGCCCGAAGTCATCGATGAAATGATCGTCGACTGGCTCAGCGTCGGTATCGACCCCGAAAAATCCGTGATCATGCGCCAGTCTTCGATGCTGGAACACGCGGAACTGGCCGTTATTCTCAGCAATATGACGCCGCTTGGCTGGCTCGAACGCTGCCCGACTTTCAAAGATGACGTGCGCGATGACGAGGCCCGCTCGACCGTGTCGCTCGGCAAACTGATGTACCCGGTGCTGATGACCGCCGACATTGCCTGCTACAACGCTGAAGTCGTTCCGGTTGGCCGCGATCAGCTGCCGCACCTCGAACTCAGCCGCGAAATCATCAGGCGTTTCAATGGCACCTATGGCGAAATCATCAAAGAACCCGAAGCGATTCTGTCGTCTGTGCCGATGCTGCTTGGCATCGACAAGCGCAAAATGAGCAAATCCTACAACAACAGCATCGAACTGCGCGAAACCCCCGCCAGCCTCAAGGACAAAATTCAGCAGATGATCACCGACCCGCAGCGTGTGCGCCGCAACGACCCGGGTAACCCCGAAGTCTGCACCGTTTACGCCTATCACAAGATTTATACGCCCGACCGTCTCGAAGAAATCGGCGCCGGCTGTCGCAGTGCCGCTATCGGCTGCCGCGACTGCAAGAACATTCTGTTCGAACGCATCAATGCCATGCTCGAACCGATCCGCCAGCGCCGCGAAGAGATCAAGGCCCGGCCGGGTTACATCGCCGACGTTCTCGCCGCCGGCGAAAAGCGTGCGCATGAGGTTGCCGGTGAGACGATGCATTCAGTGCGAAAGGCAATGGGTTTTCTTTATTAATGAGCGCCTACCAGGTAAAACTTCCGGTCTTTGAAGGCCCGTTTGATCTGCTCTATCACCTGATTGAAGAGCAGAAAATCAATATTTACGATATTCCGATCGCGCACATCGCCGGTCAGTATCTCGAATACCTGCAGATGATGGAAATCCTCGACATGGAAGTCGCTTCCGGCTTTCTCATCATGGCAGCCACGCTTCTCGAAATCAAATCGAAGATGCTGCTGCCGAAAGAAAAGCCCGAAGAGATAAGGTCGGGTGACGAAGACATCGACGAGAGCATGTATGAAGAAGATGCCCGCGCCGGCCTCGTGGAAAAACTGCTCGAATACCGGCGTTTCAAACTCGTCGCGCTGCAGCTGCGCGAGATGGAACGCAGCGCCTCGCGTATCTTTACCCGGTCGTCAGACCTTGAGCGTGGCCCCGAAGAGATTCTTGAAATCAATATCGGGCCGGTCGAGCTGCTGAATATCTTTCATGCACTCGTCAGACGCCGCCTCAGCCCGCCGATTCACCGGGTAGTTCTCGAAAAAATAGGTATTCTCGATCGTATCAACGAAATCCGCGATATGCTCAAGAAGTTCAAGGGCGAAGTCACTTTTGGCAAGCTGCTGAAAAAGGGCGCCAGCCGCTACGAAACGGTGCTGTCGTTTATGGCTGTTCTTGAAATGGCGCGCACCGGTGAACTTGCTTTTGCCCAGAAAGCCAACTTCGAACCAATCGTTCTGCGGCAGGGCAAAAACGGGCGTCCGGCACCCGAAGCCGAACTGCCTGTCGACCCCGAAAAGCCCGAAGAATTTGCCAATGCCGACGAAATGCTTGCTGAAGAAGAGAACCTGGCCGTCGCAGAAACTCAGGAGTGACCATGGAAAACAGCGAAAACAATATAAATCAGACCACTGAAGAAATAGTTGAAACCCACGAACAGCAGCCGGTTGCCGAGCCTCGCGAAGAGGCGAGCTTCGAACTGCTCTGCGCTGCCCTCGACGGTCTGCTTCTGGTTCAGAACAAGCCGATCAGTATTGAAAAGCTCGCCGCCGTTCTGTCGATTTCGCCTGAGCGGGTGACCGAAGTCGTGCAGGCCCGCAAAAAGGCCTACGATGAAGACGAAAACAGCGGTCTGCAGATCGCCATTCTTGAAAACGGGGTGCAGCTGGCAACCAAGGCGCGCATCTCACAGTTCATTCAGCGGCTCGACGGTCAGAAGCTCGTTTCCCTGTCACTGCCGGCACTCGAAACTCTTTCAGTAATCGCTTTCAAACAGCCCATCACCAGGGCTGAAGTCGATGCCATCCGTGGCGTCAACTGCGACGGCGTCATTTCAAACCTGCTCGAAAAGAAGCTGATCTATGTTTCGGGCGAAAAACAGGTTCTCGGCAAGCCGCGCCTCTATTCAACCACCCAGGATTTTCTCTATTATTTCGGCATGAAGAGCCTCAAGGAACTGCCGGTTCCGTCGGTCGATATTCCTGATCAACTGACCCCCGAAGGCCAGAAGGAAGAGGCGATCCGCGACCAGCGTGCCAGTGAAAAAGAATTCAACGATAGTCAGGGACTTATGCCGATAGAAGATAATAGCGCTGATTCGGTTCCAACTCAGACCCCGGAGAACTAGTTTGCAAGCTTCGCCCTATCTTAAGCTGACCCTGAACAACGGCGTCGAAATAATTGCCGAAAGATTCGATACCGTGCAGAGCGTTTCCATCGGCATGTTCCTGAAAAGCGGTGTGCTTTACGAGACCCCCGAAATGATGGGGGTTTCGCATTTTATCGAGCACATGATGTTCAAAGGCACGAAGAAGCGTTCGCCGCGCATGATCGCCAGCGAATTCGACCGCATTGGTGGTTATCTCAATGCCTTTACCGCCAAGGACTACTGCTGCTACTACGCCAGAGTCGTGAAAGACAAGCTCGACGTCGCCGTCGACGTGCTTTCTGACATGGTGATCAATTCGCAGTTCGACCCGGAAGAGCTCGAACGCGAGCGCCGCGTCATTCTCGAAGAAATCAAGATGTACGAGGATTCCCCCGACGAGATCATTCACGAATTGCTCGGGCAGAACCTCTGGAAGCATTCGCGGCTCGGCAACCCGATTCTCGGCACCGCCGAAACGGTTGCCGGCATGAAGCGCGACCAGATTTACGATGTTTTCAACCGCCAGTATGTGACCGGCAATCTGCTCGTCTGTGTTGCCGGCAATTTCGACTGGGAAGAACTGCAGAAGCTGCTCGAAAAGAAGCTTAAAACTCTGCGTTCCGGCGAGTTCAAGCCGCGCGAGTCGGCGGTCAAACCGTCGATCGCTTCGACCATCTACCAGAAAGATATCGAGCAGGTGCATCTGACCCTCGGCACCGAGGGTGTTTCGTTTTCAGACTCGCGCCGCTTCGCGATTACCATTTTGAATGCCGCTTTTGGTGGCGGTATGAGCAGCCGTCTGTTCCAGGAAATCCGCGAGAAGCGTGGTCTGGCTTATACGGTTTATTCGTATCACACGTCCTACAAGAAAACCGGTCTGTTCGGTGTTTACGCCGGCACGTCGATGGAACATCTGCAGAAGGTGCTCGAGCTCTTTCACAACGAAGTCGAAAAGATCGCTGCGAAGGGTTTGACGAAGAAAGAGCTTGAAGATACGCGTGAGCAGCTGAAGGGTAATCTGCTGATCGCCCTCGAAAGCACGACCAACCGCATGAATCGCCTGTCGACAGGCTTTTTGTATAATGTCGAGCCGCAGTTGCCCGAAAACACGCTGGCACCTTATCTGCGGGTGACCCTTGAAGACGTCAAAGAGGTGGCACGTGCGATGCTCGATGAGAAAAAGATGGCGATAACCATGATTGCCCCGTCTGGTGAAGCGGCGAAGACGCTTGCCTCCAGCCCGTTTTCCGACCGGCAGGTAACGGTTCTTAACCCTGCCCGTGGCCAGGAATAGAGAGATTTTGATCTGTTGATTCAGCTCGATTAAAGCTGAAAAGGAGAAGAGAATGAAACATAAACAACGTCTTGCAGCTTTGCGTGAACTGTTTACCGAAAATTACAACGGTATGCTGATCACCAATTTGAACAATATCCGTTATCTCTGCGGTTATTCCGGTTCATGCGGCACCCTGCTGATCACGAAGAAGAACGCCGTGTTCTTCACTGATTTCCGTTATCAGGAACAGAGCGCCAGAGAGATCGGCGACGCTGCTGAAATCGTCATTTTCAAGAACAACCAGATCGAGATGATGCAGAAATACCTGAAAAAGCTGCGTGTCAAAGCGCTCGGCGTCGAAAAGTCGCTGAATCTCAGGCAGTTTCTGCTGTTTTCAGAAGAATTTAAAATGGATCTCTACCCGACCGAGAGTCTGGTTGAGCGACTGCGCCAGATCAAGGATGCCAACGAGCTCAAATCGCTGAAAAAGGCATTTTCGATTGCCGATGCGTCATTCGCAGAGCTGATGAAGATCATCAAACCCGGCATGACCGAAAACGAAGTTGCGGCGCACCTCGAATTTTTCATGAAGATGAAAGGTTCTGACGCTCCGAGTTTTTCGACGATCATCGCTTCCGGACCGAATTCTGCCTGCCCGCATCATCACCCCTGCGACCGCAAGCTCAAGAAGAACGAAATGGTCAAAATCGACTTTGGCGCCGTCTGCGACGGTTATCATTCAGATATGACCCGCACGATCTTCCTCGGCAAGGCGACCGCCAAATTCAAAAAGGTCTACGCCACCGTTCTTGAAGCCCAGACGAAGGCCATCAAAGCCCTCAAAGTCGGCGCCGTCTGCCGTGATATCGATGCGGTCGCCCGCAAGATCATCACCGATGCCGGTTACGGCGAAAACTTCGGCCACGGTCTCGGCCACTCACTTGGTCTCGATATTCACGAAGCACCGTCACTGTCGCCGAAATGCGAAGACGAAATCAGCGCCGGCATGGCCTTTACCGTCGAGCCCGGCATTTATCTGCCCGAATGGGGCGGTATCAGAATCGAAGACGTCTTCGTCGTCAAGGAAAAGGGCCTGCAGCAGCTGACCAATACCCCGAACTCCCTTTTAGAAATCAAGGTCTGAGCCTGACTGGATTTGACATAATCGGGTATCAACAATACCCGCTTGTTATTAAACCGGGCAGCTTCGGCCTATCAGCCGGGTTGCCTTTGAATGAAGAACCCCTCCTGGAATTGCTCCGGGAGGGGTTTTGCTTTGGTGCGAAGTGGTGTTTTATCTGTGCAGGTCGAAGCGGTCGAGGTTCATGACTTTGTTCCAGGCGGCGACGAAGTCGTTGATGAATTTTTCCTGAGAGTCGGCGCAGGCGTAGACTTCAGCGATAGCGCGCAGCTGTGAGTTTGAGCCGAAGGTCAGGTCGACGAGTGAAGCGGTCCATTTTTCTTCGCCGGTTTTGCGGTCGTAGCCGGTAAACACGGTTCTGTCTTCTGATGCCGGTTTCCAGGCGGTGTGCATGTCGAGCAGATTGACGAAGAAGTCGTTGGTCAGTGATTCGGGGCGGCGGGTAAAGACGCCGTGTTTCGACTGGCCGAAGTTGGTGTTCAGAACGCGCATGCCGCCGATGAGCACTGTCATTTCCGGCGCGGTCAGTGTCAGCAGCTGGGCTTTGTCGACGAGAAGTTCTGCGGCTGAAACGGCGTATTTTGTCTTCTGGTAGTTGCGGAAGCCGTCGGCTTTTGGCTCAAGAACGGCAAACGACGGGGCATCGGTCTGTTCAGCCGAGGCATCGGTGCGGCCGGGGGTAAAGGGGACACTGAGGTTGCAGCCGGCATTTTTGGCGGCCTGTTCGACGCCGGCGCAGCCGCCGAGAACGATCAGGTCTGCAAGCGATACTTTTTTGTTGTCTTTCTGCGCACCGTTGAAGGTTTTCTGAATGCCTTCGAGGTTCTGCAGAATATTTTTGAGGGTTGACGGCTGATTGACTTCCCAGTCTTTCTGGGGGGCGAGGCGAATGCGGGCACCGTTGGCGCCGCCGCGTTTATCAGAGCCACGGAAGGTCGATGCCGAGGCCCAGGCGGTCGAGACCAGCTGTGAAACAGTGAGACCGGAGCTGAGAATTTTGCTCTTCAGATCGGCAATGTCTTTGGCATCGATCAGTTTGTGGTCGACTGCGGGTATCGGGTCCTGCCAGATCAGTTCTTCGGCCGGAACTTCGGGGCCCATATAGCGTGAGCGCGGGCCCATATCGCGGTGGGTGAGTTTGAACCAGGCTCTGGCGAAGGCGTCGGCGAATTTTGCGGGATTAGCGAGAAAGTCGCGGGCGATCGGTTCGTAAATCTTGTCGTAGCGCAGCGACAGGTCGGCGGTGGTCATCATCGGGCGAACTTTTTTCGATGGGTCATGAGCGTCGACGATCATGTCTTCAGGGGCGACGTCTTTGGCAAGCCACTGATTGGCCCCGGCCGGGCTTTTTACCAGTTCCCATTCGTATTTGAAGAGCACTTTCAGGTAACCCATGTCCCATTTGGTCGGGTTGGGTTTCCAGGCGCCTTCGATGCCGCTGCTGATGGTGTCGCCGGCGTTGCCTTTGCCGAAGTTGCTTTTCCAGCCGAGGCCCTGCTGTTCGATCGGGGCGGCTTCGGGTTCGGGGCCGACGTGTTTTGGCGAGGCGGCGCCATGGCATTTGCCGAAAGTGTGACCGCCGGCAACGAGGGCGACAGTTTCTTCATCGTTCATTGCCATGCGGGCGAAGGTTTCACGCACGTCATGCCCGGAGAGAACCGGGTCAGGGTTGCCGTCGGGGCCTTCGGGATTGACGTAAATCAGGCCCATCTGCACAGCTGCAAGCGGGTTTTCCAGGTCACGTTTACCACTGTAGCGGCTGTCTGGCTTGTCGCTGGTTGCAAGCCATTCTTTTTCAGAACCCCAGTAAATGTCTTCTTCCGGTTCCCAGACGTCTTCGCGGCCGCCGCTGAAGCCGAAGGTGTTGAAGCCCATCGACTCGAGGGCGCAGTTGCCGGCGAGAATCATCAGGTCGGCCCATGAGAGACTTTTTCCATATTTCTGCTTGATCGGCCAGAGCAGGCGGCGGGCCTTGTCGAGGTTGACGTTATCGGGCCAGCTGTTGAGAGGAGCGAGGCGCTGCGAGCCTGAGCCGGCGCCACCGCGGCCGTCACCCATGCGATAGGTTCCGGCGCTGTGCCAGGCCATGCGGATAAAAAGCGGGCCATAATGGCCGTAATCTGCCGGCCACCATTCCTGCGAATCGGTCATCAGGGCAACGAGGTCTTTCTTGACGGCTTTGAGGTCGAGTTTTTTGAATTCTTCCGCATAGTTGAACTCTTTGCCCATCGGATTGGCCTTGAGGGTATGCTGATGCAGAATCTTGAGGTTAAGCTGATTAGGCCACCATTCGCGGTTCGAGGTGCCGCCGCCGGCGACTGCTCTTGCGGATCTGCCCGTCACCGGACACTTGCTGGTTTCGTTCATTTCGTTCTCCTTGGTGAACTTTTGTGACCCAACTCAGAAAAGCTTATTGTGAATATCCGGTAAAATACTGCAGCCAAAAGCCCATACTGCCGCTATTGAGGTAGCAGGGTGGGGGAGATGCTGGGTCTGTTTTTTTGAATAATCTGCACTCGAAGCTTTAATGCATTAAATGTACAGTAAATTGTCCGGCTTTTCAAGTCAGTAAAGCCTGGCCGGGTCTTTGACAGTTAGATAGCTAATTTTTTTCTGTAAGCCTGATCGCAGGCTA
>ERZ795032.444-NODE-444-length-46783-cov-5.706514_pt1 | contig 46783 bp, 34 predicted proteins | sample MGYA00375124_ERZ795032 | MGnify/ENA primary metagenome ERZ795032 (study PRJEB30167, sample SAMN05720154) | activated sludge metagenome | isolation source: Anaerobic digester | place: China | collected 2015-12-16 ...
CAGGTGCCGGGAAGGCTATGGTCTGGCTTCTCCGCGCTTAATCTGGCTTCCTGTTCCTTCAGGGCAAGTTCCCGCATGCTTTCTTCAAGCGAGTTCTGAATCTGGGTTTTGAGATCATTTATGGCGGCCCCTGCGGCTTTTCGCTCCTCGATCGATAGCTTGCCAAGACCTTTAAGAAGCTCGGTCACCTCACCTTTTTTACCGAGATACTTGACTCTGAGCCCTTCAAGGTCGGCGGTGGTAGCGGCCTTGGCCTTTTCTGAGAGATATTGCTTCAACAGTTGTTCGTGAGAATCAGACATTTGATCTCCTTCGGAAAAAATGCATTGTATTTAACTTAAACCGGCCGGGCGGGATCTGGCCCACTCGTAGAGGCATATTGCCGCAGAGGTGGCAACATTGAGTGATTCTACCCGGCCTTGCATTGGTATTGCAAGTCTGCTGTTACATTCCTTTAAAATTTCCTGGTCGAGCCCTCTGCCTTCCTGCCCAAGCACCAGTGCCGCCCTGAGCGGAAACTGAAAGTTCGCAACCGGCTTGCCTTCCATGTCGGCGCAGATCATTGCGGTCTGGTATTTTCGAAAAAGTTTTACCACAACAGAAAAGTCGGCGTCATGGCAGACCGGCAGGCGGAAATTCGAGCCCATTGCCGCTCTGGCAACCTTGTGGTTAAAGATGCTGCAACAGCCCCTGAGCATGATCAACAGGTCGATGCCCATTGCTTCACCGGTGCGCATGATGGTACCAATGTTTCCGGGGTCCTGCAGTCGGTCGAGAACGAGAATTTTTGCAGCGGTTTCGATGGCCTTTTCAAGGTCTGGTGGTGGCGGCGGTGTCAGAAAGGCAACGATCTCTGCCGGGTTCTGAACGCTAGATATTTCGCGAAGCAGGCCGCGACTTATCTGAAAGCACAACGGCTCAAGCTCAACTCTGCCATTCAGAGAATCAGGATGCTCGACAAATACCATCTCAGGCTTTGCGCCAGATGCAATGGCTTCGTTGAGGAGCTTATGCCCTTCAATGAGGATCATGCCAGCTTCAGTCGGCTGTAAAAGAGCCTTCAAAGCTCGCTTTATGGTCGGATTTGCTTTTGATTCAATAGTTCGCAAGATGATTTAAACAAAAAACACCCGGGGCAGACCCCGGGTGTTTTTTTACGTTAAAATTGTTATCAGGCAGCGCTTCTGGCTTTGTCAACAACAGCTTTGAACGACTGGGGGTCGCGCACGGCCAGTTCGGCCAGAACCTTGCGGTTCAGCTCGATGCCGGCTCTCTTCAGACCGTTGATAAAGCAGCTGTAAGACATTTCGTTGATGCGGCAGGCAGCGTTGATTCTGGTGATCCAGAGTCTTCTGAATTCGCGGCTGCGTTTGCGGCGGTCAACATAAGAATGGTCGAGGGCGTGCAGAACGGCCTGCTTGGCGACCTTCTTGACATTATTGTGAGCGCCCCAGAAACCCTTGGTTCTGCGGAAAAGTTTCTGTTCCTTGCGTCTTGCGTTACTTGAACTTTTTGATCTTGACATGGTTTATCTCCTGATGAATTTCTTAAACCCAGTTACTCTCGACACTGGGTCAGGAGTACGGCAACATTACCTTCAGAGCGTGTTCATTGCCCTTTTCGCAGTTGGCAGACTGGCGATAGCCTCTTTTGCGTTTGCTAGACTTCTTGGTCAGGATGTGGCTGCCATAAGCCTTGTAACGTCTGAACGCACCGGAACCTGTTCTTTTGATGCGTTTTGCAGCACCGCGATGAGTTTTCATTTTCGGCATAATACTTTCCTCCTGATGGCAGTATAGCTATTTCTTCCGGGTTCTGTAGAGAATCATGGTGATGGCATTGCCTTCCTGGGCGGCATCTTTTTCGATGTCGGCGTCTTCGCCAAGAATGACTTTCATTCTTTCGATGACCTTGTAGCCGACTTCAATGTGCGCTCTTTCGCGCCCTCTGAAGGATACAGAGACCTTTACCTTGTCACCCTCTTCAAGAAACTTGCGGATGTTGTTGCATTTGGTCTGCAGATCGCCTTCATCGGTCTTCGGGCGAACCTTAACTTCTTTAAGCTTGATGACTTTTTGCTTCTTCTTGGCTTCTTTGGCTTTCTTGGTAAGTTCATACTTATACTGACCAAAGTCCATGAGGCGGCAAACTGGCGGATTCGCAGCGGGGGCAACTTCTACAAGATCGAAACCCCGTTCTTCAGCCATTTGAACAGCGTCAGACGTGTTAACAACACCGACCATGCCACCATTCTCATCGACCAGTCGAACCTGCGGAACCCTAATCCTTCTGTTGATGCGTACAGTACCTTTGATACTCTTACCTCCGAAAAAATAAAAAATGGAGCAGCAAGATGCTACTCCATGAGTGTTACCTTCATGTACCCCTTGCGGGGAGAACCTTTTTGCTTAATTGCTCAAGGTGAGGAATCAATCCTGCTTGCTGTTCTGTGATGATAGCAAACAGGAAAATGCAAGTCAAGCATTTTGTGAACTTTTTTCCGGGCGCTGACCGAAAGTAAAGATAAAACCAGCAAGAACTATCATTGAAACCGGAATCATGATGAAAGGGGAAACACCGAGACCGGCCGGGATGTAGCAGAGAATGATCGCAATCAGAGCTACGATTGCAGCGTATGGGGCCTGAGTTCTCACGTGATCGATGTGGTCGGAACCAGATGCCATCGAAGACATGATGGTTGTGTCAGAAATCGGACTGCAGTGATCACCGAAAATTGAGCCCTCAAGAACCGCACCAATCGAGAGAAGCAACGATTGCTTGATGAATACCATCATTTCTGGGGCATTGGGCAGACTGGCTATGTTTGCCTGGTAATGCTGCATGTTGAGATGATAGGCAAGCGGAATGCTTATTGGCAGCAGAATGGCCATTGTACCCCAGCTGGTGCCCGTGGCGAATGAAATGAAACAGGCGATGATGAAGATAATCGTGGGCAGCATCCAGTGTGGAACCACGTCGGTAACCATGGCGACTACCCAGTGAGCGGTACCGAGTTCGGTACAGACGCCGTTGATTGACCAGGCGAGGGTCATGATAATTACCGCCATGATAAGGGTTCTGGCGCCATCCACCCAGGCCTTGAGACCGGTTTCGAGGTTAATCAGGCCCTGTATCCAGCCAAGAAAGACTGCGACCATTGAACCAAGAACGCTTACCCAGATCAATACCCGGGTCGAGTCGGCATTGCTGAAAGCGGATCTGGCTTTCTCGGCAAAGGTCATGGTTGATGGGGCCAATACCGTGTTTATTACGTCGCCCTCTTTTAGCTGGCGAAGCAGATTTACGGCCTCAACTCCGGATTTACCGGAAAAAACAGTTTTGTCATCAAAGTTGATTCTGGCAAAAGAAAAATCCTCGCCAGAGGCTGTCAAAGTTCCGTTGTCCTGAGAAACGGTCGTGACTGTAAGGCTTTTGCTGTCTGTCAGTGCACCAGTTTCAGCCTGCTGCAGATAAAAGTGTGGCGAATACATGCCGCCGTCACCCAGCAGCCCGACAAAAGTGCCGATGATTACGATGGCGATCGGAATCGCGGCATTGTACCAGCGCTTAGGCATATCTGCCGGCAGTTCAGGTGCCGCCGATTCAGGGCTGCTGATTGGTCTGGCGGTATCGGAAAGCACTTTTCCCTCATGGTGTGCACGCTGTTCGGCTTTGAGCATCGGGCCAAAGTCGCGGCGGAAAAAGGCGATCATAAAGCCGAAGAACAGCGTCAGCAGGCAGTAGAATCTGAAGGGTATCGTCTGCAGAAAAACACCATAAAAATTGGTTTCGGGAATGCCAAGGTTGACGAAGGCTTCGCGAATCAGGCCGATTTCGTAGCCGATCCAGGTCGAAAGAACGGCTATTCCTGCTACGGGAGCTGATGTCGAGTCGACAATGTAGCTGAGTTTTTCGCGTGAAATTTTGTTCTTATCGGTTACCGGTCGCATTGAGTTGCCGACGATCAGCGTGTTGGCATAATCGTCGAAGAAGATGAGAACGCCCATGAACCAGGTTGCCAGCTGAGCGCTGCGTGGGCCAGTTACCATGCGCGAAATGAGTTCTACGATACCCTGCATGCCGCCGGTGCGGTTTACAACACCGATCATGCCGCCAAGACAGAGAGAAAAGATGATAATGGCTGAATGGGCCGTATCAGCGACAGAGCCGAGAAGATATTTGTCGAGAGTTCGCAGAAAGCCGATAAACGGATTGTAGGAGAAAACGAAAGTTGCGCCGATTACCGTACCCAGAAAAAGCGAGCTGATTACTTCTCTTGTGATAAGGGCCAGAATGATTGCCAGAACCGGCGGAAGAATCGACAGCCATCCCGGGATGCATCTTACGTGGGTGGTGGCCATCTGGTCGGCTACTGTTAAGGTGAGCTCATTGCTGCCACATGTGGGGATCGCGAATTTTATTGTTTTAAGATCTTTAGGAAGAGAAACACCGGATTCGATTGTCTGATTGTTGGCCACGATTTTGTATTGGGTGGCCCGGTTGCTGCTTTCATCAAGACCATTGATTTCGTAAGCCGATTTTACTCCGCTGAGAACAAAGCTTGGTGCAGTGATTCTCAGTTGTGCGCTTGAAGCGGTTGTAACCAGAAAAAAGGCAAGAAAAAATACAATCGTCAGCTTGATGTTTTGCATTGCGCCACCCTTGAGTAGAGGTTTAGTGAGCAGGTGATGTTAAAAATCTTTTAGCCTTTGCTGCCAGTTTCGATTTTTATTACTCTCATCGTCGGCAAGGTTTTTTATTTGCAATTGCCTGATGGCAATAATAGCCTCTTCTACGTGTTCTATTTCATCTGGGACGCCGTCTGGTACCATGGCAGCGGTAAGTCTTACTGTGACTTTTCCGTCATATGTAGTCTCTATTCCCGAGTCGTTGGCATAATCTCCTGGAATAATGGCTTTTATGTGGCTGGCGACACGCGTCGTGGCCTTTGTATCATTACGCAGCAGGACACCGTTAGCTATGGTATATGTTACTTTGATATAGTCTTTGCCGTCTTCTTCTGTATCGATGTCGAAGAGTCTGGTGTCGTCATCGCTGGTCTCTGCTGGAATTTCCATGCTGATAGGTGTGTTGCCACCAGGGGTCTCTATGGTGTGCACATATTTTCTATCTTTTGGTGGCGCGTCTGGATTTTCCACCCTAACCCTCGAACTGGCAATGTCTCTTTCGATTTGACGCAAGGCAATCTGAGCATTTTGTCTCAGTGTGCCACGGGCTTCTGAAATTGCCGAGGTTCGCAGGGCGCTGCTTGTCAATTTTTGCAGGGCCAGTCCGATAATCGATATCAGGAGCAGTCCGATAAGTGTTTCTGCAAGCGTGACACCGAGTCTGAGTTTGCGGCTGTTCATGGCGTAAGGGTGTTAACCTTGACAAAAGCCAGTTTGCGTTCGCCTTTGTTCGTTGCCGATGTCCATGTGACTTTTGCTTTGAATGAAATGGATTCTATCGGGGAGTCTTGTTTTGTTGTCTCGGCTTCAAATTCGAAGTCTTTATATTTCTCTTTTTCTTTGAGAAACTCTTTAAAAGTATTTGGAGTCATGTCCTCGGTTCCTTTATAGACCCTTGCTGAACCGTACAGACCGGCCACGGTCTTGAAATCCATGTTTTTGATCTCATCTCTGAAGGAGGTGAGAATTTTGTCGGCCACGGCAATTTTATCGATATGTATGTCTTCCTTGGCGCCATACGACATCGCATGGTAGAGCGGAATAACCGCCGCAGAAAAAACCAGGACCGCCGCTGCTATTTCTATCAGACTCAACCCACGCTTTACACTAATTCGATTTTTTTTCATAAAAAGTTTTCGCCCAGTTGTCTGCGGCGGACACCCAATAACGTTTCGGTTCAAATTTTCCAAGGTTGCGCAGGGTAGCCAGAGGGCTTACTGAGCATGCCCTCGAATTATAACACACATGAACGTCTAAAAGGTTTGTTCTTTTAAAATCATTTGTTACCAGATTTCCGTCGATATGAAGTTTCTGCCCACTTGAGAAGGGGGCTTCATTTGAAAAACAGGCTGCCTCGACTCTGCTGCACGACGGCCCAAAATGGATGAAACTTCTTCTGGCTATCAGTCCGAGTGTGGTTTTGTCATCAGCTCTTGTTATGTTTCCGTTTATCTTTATGGTGCCCTTGGCGACGATCAGGCCATTGCCCTTGAACTTTTGTCCGCCCAGATCCAGACCGCCATCTATGAAATACACGCCATTAACCATAATGCTGCCATCTGAATTCTTCAGCCCGCCTTTGTCGACAGCCTTGCCCATATCAGACACAAAGTCAGAGGCGCTGGAATAAAATCTGCTGGCTTTTTTGGCATACTGCAACGTGGAGTAGCAGTTCATTGGCATGTATTTGTAGTCGGAGTTTGAATTCCAGACTTTGTTATCTATCGCTGGCTTGTATTTATGCATGCCATATCTGGCGTGCTTTCCCTGGGGTGCAGTGCTGAAGTCACGCGGTATGTTGTCTGAATATCTGCTGATATGCTCGTAATTGTAGCGAATTCGGGTCAGATCTATAACTCCACTCAGACTTGCATGAGCGGAGGGTCTGACTTGTACCCGGATGCGGGAGAAAATTCGGTTGATCGGGCCTTCAATCGCTATTCCCAGAGGGTATTCCATGTTGGCATTGCCCGACAGAAGGGTCGGCTTCATCTGAAGATTGAAAGCACTCGACTTGAAAAAGTTTGCAATTTGTGCCAGACCAGCATCAGGGATATCTCTGATAGGGGAACTTGTGTCCAGTTCTGCATCTGTAAAAAGAACCGGCAGTTCAAGTTCGTGATGTACCGAGGGAGCAGGAACAAGGTTGTCATCCTTGGTTCGCCATATAAAAGAGGGTTCAGTTCGGAACAGATTGCCTCTGCTGTCGTTGGCCTGAGCTGAATTACCCTCACCACCGCTGGGTGAAACAATCGCATTCAGTTCTGTCAGCTCGGGCTCATCAAAAGTGCCGACAAATGTGCCCAGGATCATGGCCTCATCGGCTGTCGAAGTTTGGGCATTTACCCGGACCATGCCAGGTAAACAGGCGTTTTTGAACAGTGGTGCAAGATTCGCTTTGGTTTTGCCGCTCTCAACAGTTGCCGGATAGTTATGAACAATAAACTGCCCGATGGCTTTTTCTGGTGTGTCTCTGGGTTCCCAGTCGTTCAGGTCTATTTTCTCACCGAGACCTGGCAGGGAGCCTTCACTGAGAAGGTTGGAATTAGCCACAAACAAAGAGTATTCTGGGGCGACAGGCTGGACATCGGTTACTTTCAGCGGTATTTGTGCTACCAGCGTCTTCGAGCTTTTTTTGCCTGCCTGGTTGTGGGTTACAGTGGTTTTGAACTGCAGCATCGTGCCTTTTTCGACATACTTTTGCGTGCCCGTATCGATATTATGGTATTTTTTCACTTCGTCCAGCCTGGTTTTGGCCAGAGCCACAAAATCATCGGCTTTATATAATTTAGAGAAACTGCTGTCGGTAAAAACATGTTTTCTCAGACTCTTGACCGGTTGACTCATGTCATCTATGCATTTTAAAAACGGACAATGCTCTTTCAGCTCGGCATTTATATCGAGTGATGGGCCAGCCCTGTCTAACGTGAAGGTTATGCCCATGATTTTTATTTTTCCGGTGAAATGAGTTGAAAACTTGGCTGGACCATTCTTGGTAATGGAAACGGTTACCTTTAGAGTCTTGCCACTGGTCTTGAAATTATCTATTTCATTTATGGCATTATCAAGCTGTTGTTGCAAAGCAGCTCTTTGTTCGGTCGTCAGGTCAGGGTTTGCCAACTTTTGCTCAATTTCTTTTCTCGCATCTGTAAGCTGTGTAAGTTCTCCGGCACCGCCGTCACCGGAAACCTTCCAGGTGCCTTCGAATTCATGCTTGTGGGGACTTTCGATGACAGGAAGATTGAATGACAGATACCAGCCGCTGGGAGCCCATAAAGGCGCAGAATCGTAGTCGCCGTCATTTTCTGCAACCAGCTCGCTCATGTCTGCAGCATCCAGAAACTTTGCCGAGCTTCCTTCTGCTTTCTGGTGCGGCGAATCTGCACCACACACCTTATAGGAGTCTTTGGGAGCAAAATTTTCGGCTGTTGCCAGAGAAATTTCGGTTTCATAGGTTACGTCTGAGGGCTGCCAGCCATAAGAGACTACCAGCGGGTCCAGGGCCGACTTGTAAATACCGACAAGATTTACGTCGGTCGACGAGACGGTAAGCGCGGATTCTGTGTCCAGGATATGATTCCGACCTGATTTTGTCGATTTTACCGGCAGTGCCTGGCGCACCAGATGATACATACTGGCGGTGACATCATCGGAGTAATCATGCTTGTTTATGGAGGCTTTTAATTTTGCCAGCAGAAATTCAGTGGCGGATTCAGCCAGGGCTTCGAGTTTTGTTTCATCGCTCATGAATCTGGCAAAGCCGGAGCGCTGCGATTTCGAGTTGACGAACCAGAGTGCAAGCGTGCCTATGACCGCTATAGCGACAAGCACCAGTAATATCGCAGACCCTGTACGCTTCGTCATATGAACTCTCCGAAAAACAAAGTTCGGTCTTTTATTTTTTCTTCAAGAATATCACGGGCACGTTGTGCAGATATGTCGCCATATTGCTGTTGGGTTTCCTGTAGTAGTCTGTCATAAACTTCCGGCTTTGATTTTGCGTTCAAAAGCTTTTCTGACTCGTCTATCCAGTCGATGTAATCGGTTTTTTTCTCTTGACCGATCACTGACAAGTCTTCGGTTGCTATCAGCTTGCCACGAATTCTGGCAGCGGTGAAATAAAGCTCTTTATTTTTGATGATTTTTGCAATGTTTTCGATGCTCTCAAGGGCAAAATATCTGGTAAGAGGCGTGGCAGTCTCATCATTGACCACTTCATTGAATTGCTTCACGGCATCAGAATATTTTCTCTGGCGCATATACATTGTACCATTGGCCAGTTGCTGGTTGTTCAACAGTTTATATTTTTCTCTGGTGGTTATATCGAGACTTTCGTCATTGATTTTGTTCTGGATCCATTCCTCTTTGGCTTTGACAAGCTCTGCCATCGCCTCTTCCTTATCTTTTTTTATCTGTTCGAGTTCATCTTTTGAACATATTTCTTCGTGGTAGCCAACCGTGGATATGGAGCTGGAAAATGAAGGGGCGGTTTTTACCGGGGGGATTGGGGCAGCTGAAGCGTTGTTGTCTGACGCAGACAAATTCGTTGAAGAAATAGACGAGCCTTTACCAGGGGGGTGGGAAGTTTTTATTTGATTCTGCTTGTTGCCATCTTCCTTCGCCTGCCTGGTATTTATTCTTTTCTTGTCGTGCCCGGTTCCGCTGCTGAACAGAGCGAACATCGCCATCAGCAGCAGCATGGTCAGGGCAGTGGCCACGACCATGTTTTTGGGTTCCATTTTGTCTCCTTTGAGAAATACGAAATTGCCACACTATGAACAACACAGACGGCATCGTAACACGATGAGCCTCTCATATTCAACTACGCTCAAAACCCCTGAAAAGTTGCATGTATTTTATTCTGAATCAGGTATGTCAGCAATATGCTGCAAAATTTCTTCATTAACGGCAGAAAAAAAACTCCCCCGGATTTCTCCGGGGGAGTTCGCTTTAATCTATTGCTAGATTATTTGCCAGCCTGGGCTTTGAGAGTTTCGAATTCAGCCTTGGCTTTGTTCATTTCCTGGGCAACCTTCATGGCATCAGCCTGGCGACCCTGGGTGAGCATTTCGTTATACAGTTTGTAGAGTTCTTTGTATTTGGCTTCAGCAAGCTGAACTTCTGAAGAATAGGTACCCATTGCGGCATCGCCTGAGATTGCGATTTCGGGTGACTGAGCACCGGAAACCGGGATTTCGAGGCCAGTATTGCCAGCAACTGAACCGATGGTCACAGGACCGGAGACCTGAGCACCAGCGGCGGCGCCACCAAACGGATTAGAACCTACAGGCATACCGATTGAACCGTAGCTTGTGCCACCCTTGCCGAACAGACCAGCAAGTTTCTTGGCAGCCCAGTTACCCAGCATACCACCGGCGATACCACCAATGATGGTGCCGAACGGGGGGAAGATCATTGAACCGAGCATTGCGCCTGCGGTTGAACCAACGGTCTGACCAGCTACGCCGACCCAGTCAATCTGCTTGAAGGCTTCTTTGATTGAGAAACGGCCATTTTTGAGGTCACCGGCGAGGTAAGCGCCTACCGAACCACCGACGATAGAACCGAAGGTCGGAGCCAGGGCAGAGAGAACACCACCGACAACCGGAACGGCTGACAGGAAGGGCACGAAGAATGAACCGGCAGCTGCGCCAGTTACAGAACCTACAACACCACCGGCGAATTCAGCTGAAACAACGGTCTTAACCGCTTTTTTCAGGCTGGGCTTTTCACCGCGCATCATCTGAGTGGCCAGGTCAACACCAACGGTGATACCAGCAGTCATCAGAATGTTCTTGGCGCTGAAACCTGATTTCAGACTGTCTTTTACGTTCTGAACGCCCTGACCGGTCATTTCTTTGCCAGCTTCATAGCCAGACTTGAACTTGGTACTGGTGGTTTCTTTCATCTTGGAAAGGAAACCAGGTTTTTTGTCGCCATCAGCGACTTTACCGGCATCCTGAGATGCCTGGCCAGCCTGTGAGGCATCGCCAGACTGATTGCTCTGTGAACTCTGATTGCTCTGTGAACTCTGAGAGGACTGATCGCTCTGCGAGCTCTGAGAAGACTGATCGCTCTGCGAGCTCTGAGAAGACTGGCCACTCTGAGAGGCATCCTGAGAGGCGCTCTGTGAGGTCTGTGAAGATTGGTTGCTCTGAGAGCTCTGATTGCTCTGAGAACTCTGGTCGCTCTGAGAGCTCTGATTGCTCTGGTTGCTCTGGTTGCTCTGAGAACTCTGTGAAGACTGGCCGCTCTGAGAAGCGTCTGAAGAGGTTCCGCCCTTAGAGGCGCCACCCTTAACGTCCACGGGTTTCTTGCTGAACAGGTTAGAGATTTTGTCTTTGGCGCTCTTGAGCAGATTGCCAATTTTGCTGCCGGTTGAAGAAACGGCATCGCCCACTTTGCCGGCGCCAGTTTTGACGCCTTCAACGGTATTGGTGCCGAATTCCTGGCCGCTTGATTTACCAGAGGTAAAGCTGTCTTTGATCTTTGAACCGTAAGAGTTCAGTTCGTTTTTAACCCAGCTGCCTTCACTGCCTTTAGCGCCGCCCTTGGCGCCGCTAATTGCTGCTGAAGTGTCGGCATTGGCGATGGAGGCCTGACCAGCCTGAGCGGCGGTACCAGCCTGGGCGGCGGTAGCGGCTGAACCAGCGTTGCCACCGAATACCAGGTTCATGTACTGGCTCATTTCGAGAGCCATCGGCTGACCATCAACGTAGCGAACGTTGTAGTGTGTAGTCATGGGACCCTGTTTTACAGTTACCCACTGACCGGGGGTCACGTTAACATTCTGCCCGCCAACGTTTACCTTGATAGCGCTGTATTCGGCCATCAACGGAGCTTCGCATACGAAGCTGGCGATCAGAACGATGCACAACAGTTTACTGAGAACCTTAATAGTGCTGTTCCTCATACGTCATACTCCTGAATCATTTGGATTACCCGAGAGAAAAACCCGATAAACCCGATTCACCAGCACGAACCTACCCGTAAGTGCTTGTAAATCATTTTTTTAAGGGTGTACCCATCACCCTTGCATTCAATTATAACAGAGCTTTACAAAACCGCAAGACTCGCAATAAAAAAATCAGCAAAAATCAAGTCAGACAGTAAGAAAAACTGCCCCGGTTACCCGGGGCAGTCGATCGGTTCTGAGGCTTATACAACGCCCTGTTCAAGCATTGCAGTTGCGACTTTCATGAAGCCGGCAACGTTGGCGCCCTTGATGTAGTTGAGTTTTTTGCCTTCCATGCCATGTTTAACACATGCTTCGTGGATGGAGGTCATGATCTGTTTCAGCTTGGCGTCTACTTCTTCAGCTGTCCAGTTGAGGCGACCGCTGTTCTGTGACATTTCAAGACCTGAAACAGCAACGCCACCGGCGTTAACGGCTTTGCCCGGGGCAAAGAGGATCTTGTCAACCGCCAGTTTGGCAGCTTCTGCGGTGCAGCCCATGTTGGAAACTTCGAGGAGAAGTTTGCAGTCATTTTTGATCAGTGTTTTGACATCATCTTCATTGCACTCGTTCTGAGTAGCGCAGAGCATGGCAACGTCGCATTTGACGCCCCAGGGTTTCTGACCCTTGAAGAACTTGGCATTTTTGTATTTTTTGACATAGTCTTCAGCCTGGTCATTGCATGAAGCACGCATTTCGAGCAGGTATTCGACTTTTTCTTCGTTGAAGCCTTCTTCGTCAAGGACATAGCCGTCAGGACCGCTGATGGTAATGACTTTGGCGCCAAGTTCAACCAGTTTCTTGATGGTGCCCCAGGTTACGTTGCCGAAGCCGGAAGTAGCAACCACTTTGCCTTTGAAGGTTTCTTTGTTGCGTTTCAGCATTTCGATGCCAAAATATACTGCGCCAAAGCCGGTGGCTTCTGGTCTGATGAGGCTGCCGCCCCAGGTTGCGCCCTTGCCGGTGAGAACGCCGGTGAATTCATTTTTCAGGCGTTTATACTGGCCGAACATATAGCCGATTTCGCGGGCACCAACGCCGATGTCACCGGCGGGAACGTCTGTGTCAGCGGTGATATGGCGGAAAAGTTCAGTCATGAAAGACTGGCAGAATCTCATGATTTCGTTGTCTGATCTGCCCTTCGGGTTGAAGTCTGAGCCGCCTTTGCCGCCGCCCATAGGCAGGGTGGTCAGGGCGTTTTTGAACATCTGTTCGAAGCCCAGGAATTTGAGGATCGAAAGGTTGACGCTGGGGTGGAAGCGTATCCCACCTTTGTAGGGACCAATAGCGCTGTTGAACTGCACGCGATAACCGCGGTTAACCTGAACTTCGCCTTTGTCATCAACCCAGGGAACTCTAAAAGAGATGACGCGTTCGGGCTCTACGATTCTCTCAAGAATCTTGGCCTTAACCATGCGGGGGTTCTTGTTGTATTCTTCCCAGATGGTTTCTACGACTTCGTGAACGGCCTGATGAAATTCGGGTTCGTTCGGGTTTCTGGCTTTTACCATGTCCATGAATTCGGCGATGCTTTTCATTACTTCACTTTCCTTTCGATGCGACCTGATATTATGATGCAACCCCTTGCGGGGTTAACAGGGCCAAAATAGCACTTAATTCCAAACTTCTCAATACTTTGTTTAAAAATTCTCAAAGTATTGTGGAAAACTATGCTAAACCTGTTTGCTGGAGCGTGTTAAGACGCGTTGAGCCATCGCTGCCGCCGGCTGTTGAAAAATCATGGCGATCAGAATCGGAATACTGGCCTCAACCGGAAAATGCCCGAGAGCAATGACCAGTCCGGCGCTGGTGTTGCGGATTCCGGCGCAGAATATACAGGAGCGTGCAATGGTGTCTTTAAACGAGAAAAGTCTGGCAAGGGCATGACCAGTGACGAAGCCGAAAATTACCATGCCCAGCGACAGCGGAAAAAGTATCGGAATTTTTCTGATCATTTCGGCTGCTGCGCTTTGTGCCGCCGCCGTATTGATCATGATGACAGCACACATGCAGAAAAACGAAACCGGGCCCAAAGCGCCGATGTATCTCTGATGAAAGCTGCCCTTGCTGATGTCATGCACGGTCAGCCCAAGAACAGACGGTATCACGATCATTTTGAAAAGGCTGGCGATCATCGCTGTATAAGCAATTTCGATCTTGCGACCGGCAAAAAGCATCATGACCAGGGTTACCACCAGAGGGCTGATGAGTGTGTCGATGGTTGCCGAGGTGAGCGAAAGTGCGACATCGCCCTTCCCGAGGCCTGTCCAGATGACGGCGGTAATACCGACCGGCAGTGCTGCAGCCAGGACAAAACCTGCAATCAGTTCTGGGTGCCCTGCAAGGGTGAATTCGGCCAGCAGGCTTGCTGTAAATGGTGTCAGAAGATGCTGCAAAATGACGATGACAATCAAAGCCAGCGGCTTGCGAAAAATATGCCCGAGGTCGCGCCAGCTGGTTTTGAGAGCGGTAACAAACGTCATGAATCCGAACATCGGAGCCACGAAAACCCGTAATGGGTCAAGAGTTGCGCCAAATACCCAGCCAATGGCCATAGCTGCGAGCATGAAAAAAATCATGCGTGAATTCAGATAATCGTAGAGAATCTCGCCGCGGGATCGCATTGTCGGGTGCCTGACTTTAATGTGATTATGACTGTAACTTCGTTGAATCGGCTAAAGATTGCGGAGCCATTCTTCGTATTCTTCCTGGAAATCGGCCATGCCTTTGCCGGTACCCTCGATCATGGCTTCGTCTAGACTCTTGCCGCGGCCAAGGGCCGATAATACGCTATCCAGGCTCTGCTCGCCATAAAAATCGGCCATGCAGCGCACTGCCAGGTAAGAGGCAATATAGCCCCTGGCGATTTCATTGTTTGATGAGCCACCAATCAGAGACGGGACCTGGTTCAGATTGACAAAATTTCGTTTTTCGACGAATTCTTTCTGCATGAGAGATTCAAAGTCGGGTCTTATGGTTTCGGGCGAGCCATAAGAGGCGTTGAACTCCTGATACTGGGCAATGCCTTCGTTCAACCAGAGCGGGCAACGGTTGCTGGTTTTGAGATGAACGATGGTATGAGTGAATTCATGCGCCAGCAGACCCTTGACGTATTCGGGGCTTTTATAACCCGAGCGCAGCGGTACCATTATCTGAATGCCCTGTGCCGAGCCGGCTGACCATTCTCGGCTGACCTTATAATATTCTTCTGTAAGGAAAAAGATGATGTTGATTTTTACTTCGGGCTGAAAATTCAGCGAATCAGTGACCTGATGAAATATCTCTTCGAGCATTTCAAAAGTGACATCACCAAGATCCTGTTGTGAATTGCCGGCAAAATGAATGACGAAGCGCTGATCTTCTTCTTTGGTGGCTTCGCTGGTCGAGGCGAGAAGTTCTCTGGCCTGATTGATGGCAGCTTTGATCGCGGCGCGGTCTTTTTCTTCCTTTGCGTGCTGCAGCGCTTTTTCCCAGTAATCGATTGCCTCTTCGAGATTTTTCAGCTCGAAATGGCATTTACCGAGGGAATACAGAATGAAAAGTGCGTCATGCTTATCGTTCAGAACCTTTTCAAAGTGGCTGACAGCCTTTTCATAAAGCATCTGCTGCATGGCTGCAAGGCCCATGCGACCGTGCAGCTGGACATCGTCAGGCCTTACATAAAGTGCGTTTTCATAGTGCAGCAGGGCATTTTCGTAGTCGCCCTTGAAATACAGAAGATCACCCCACAGAGCTTCGACATAGTAATTGCCTGGCAGCAGGTCAGAAGCTTCAAGGATGAGATCTTCGTTGTCTTCAAAGCTGAGGTGGCGTTGCAGAGCTGCTTTGCGCAAAAGAAAAGCGGTAAGATTTTGCTTGTCGACTGGGCCGGCCGCGGCCTGGCGGCTCAACTGGCGCAGCTCTTCAATTCGTTCGTTGAGTTGCGGGCTGACCTCTGAATAACCCGAAAGCTCTTTTGCCAGTTCGGGGTCTTCGGGCTTTAGAAAGTCGTTGAAAAGAACAACCTGAGCCTGAAGCAGGCCCGCAAGAAAAACCAGCAGCAAGGCCGGGATAAATTTTCTGAGCATCTGATTAACCTCTACTAAAACTCTATCAGAAAAATCCCGGTTTGCCTATACAGATCTCACGCGGAAATTATTAGCCAATCGACTGTTTATAATTGTCTGGCTATCATTTTCTGTTACGAAAACTGAAAAAACGCGCGAAAATCGCCTCAAGCTGAGCCATGAGAATCGGTTTGGTTACAAAATCATCCATACCGGCTGCAAGACATTTTTCCTGTTCTTCTCTGGTCGCACCGGCGGTCAGGGCGACAATCGGAGTGTGCCGCGAAAGTGGTTTTTCGTGAGCTCTTATTGCTTTTGTGGCTTCTGTGCCATCCTGACCGGGCATCTGCAGGTCCATGAAGATTATGTCAGGCTGGTGTTTCTGCCAGAAATCAACGGCTTCATTTCCGTTTCGGGCCATAATTATCCGCGCTCCGGGCAGAATCTTTTTGAGCATAGATTCAATCAGAATCTGGTTCATTTCGATATCTTCGGCGATCAAAATCGAAATGGGCAGGAGGCTACCACTGCCAGCGGTGCCGAAGCTTCGCCTTGACTCCTGGAGGCTTGTCTGTGCAAAGTTATGCGTGTCGTTTTCTGCGCTTATGAGCAAGCTCAACAGATGATCCTTTTGAACCGGCTTGGTCAGGCGGAATTTTATACCGACTTCATCGCAGCGAGCGTAAAATTCAGGTTCGTCTGAAGAAGAATGAAGAATGATCACGGGCACCTTCTGGAGATTGCTGACCAGCGATCCCTTTAATTGTCTGATGGTCTCAATTCCATCGATGTCCGGCATGTGGTAATCACAGATGATCATGTCGAAAGCGGCATTGTCATTTATTGCCATTGTCGCGGCCTGTGCGCTTTCGGCAAGCGAGCATTCAATGCCCCATTCAGTGAGCATATGACTGATAATAAGGCGATTGTTTGCATTGTCATCAACAATCAGACATCTCTTGAAGTCTGCAAAACCCTTGAAAGAAATTTTTTCGCCCTTTTCAACCTTTGTGACAAAATCACAGGAAAAGGTGGAGCCAACCCCAGTCTGGCTCTTAAGCTGAATTGAGCCTCCCATCTGTCTGGCGATAAGCTCGGAAATGATCAGACCAAGCCCGGTACCGCCAAATTTGCGGGTCGTTGAGTTATCTCCCTGAGAAAATGCTTTAAACAGACGCGTCTGTTGCTCTTTCGAGATGCCGATGCCGGTATCGCGAACCGAAATAAAGAGGTGGCTGTGCGAATCATCTATTTGCCTGCAGGTTGCTTTGAGCTCAACTTCGCCAACGGTTGTGAATTTAACGGCATTGCTCAGCAGGTTGGCGATAATCTGCTTAAGCCTGACGGGGTCTACGTAAGCAAACCTTGGCAAATCCGGGGCAATGTTGAGCAGCAGCTCAAGATTCTTTGCTGATGCTGCCAGCTTGACCATATCCATGCAATTTTCGAATAATTCAAACAGATCGGTTCGTATCAGCTCAAGATTCATCATCCCTGACTCAATTTTTGAAAAGTCCAGTATGTCATTGATGATTCCAAGTAATACGTGTGCCGAGATATTGGCATTCCGAACATATTGTTCCTGTATGGGGCTGAGGCAGGTGGTTTTGAGAAGCTCCGTAAAGCCTATGACTCCATTGAGGGGCGTACGGATCTCATGACTCATATTGGCGAGGAACTGACTTTTGGCCCGGCTGGCGGCTTCTGCGTCGGATTTTGCTCTTTTCAACTCTTCTTCGGCTTGTTTTCGGGCAGTTATGTCTTCGAGAGCTATCAAAATGCCGGTTATCTGGCCATTGTGGTCGAAAAGCGGGATTCTTGAAACATCGAGCCAGAGGGCCGAGCCGTCAGCCATCTTGAGTTCTCTTTCGAGGTGAATTTCGGGCTGGCGACTTTTTATGACTTTTTCGTCGCAGCTTTTGCGAAATTCCGCCTCTTTAATACTGTCGGAAACATCAAAATCTGTTTTTCCGGCAATTTCGGCCGGGCTCTGCAGACCGAGAAAGCGGGCGGCATTCTGATTGCAGCCGATAAAGACCGAATTGCTGTCTTTCCAGAAAATCTGTTGCGGAATGCTGTTCATGACCAGTTCAAGCATTTTTTGTGAAGACGACAGCTGGTGCTCGGTCTTTTCATTGTCAAGACAGGCCAGGGCAGAGATTGCCAGCTTGTTCATCAACAACTGCAGAGATAAGGTCAGGCTTCTTGTGATGGCGGAACCACTTTTGTGTATGAATAGAATTCCAAACCCCGGAAGGTTGAATATTAAAAGGTTTTGCCCGGAAAGCACGTGAGATTGCGGAAAAGAAGCCGCAGAATCGTTCCAGTTTTTTATGTTTTCAGGAAACCTGAATCCGGCGGGGACGCCGGAGGTTATACCGGCGCGGGGAATGCAGGTGTGTCTGACCCATTTGCAGTCTTCTTGCGCTGCGGCTATGTGATTTGCAGCAGTTTCAGCCGGTCTCCAGATTTCTGCAGCCGAGCAATTAAGGGCGCGCATGAGAGTTGTCAGCGACTCCCTGAGCATTGGCCCAAGTTTCAGTGAGTTGCCTATCGACAGCGATATCTGGTAAAGGATTTCCGTTTCGTTGAGGTAGGTCATGGTTGCCCCGCCCTTCAACCGGGATTGTTAATGATTTCATCGTCAAAAATCCCAATAACAGTAGTTTTATTGAAAAACTCCAGGTAGTCCTGCCCACTATTGGCAATTTCTCCAAGCGTGAGGGCGCCAAAAAGGCTGTGCTTACCGCCTGCTGCCTGTAGCTCTTCCTCGATTCTCGTTCCGAGGAAAAGTGCTCTGGAAATACAATCAATGATAAAGGCGTTGCCCGAAACAATGTTGCCGTGAGCGGAGCTTTCAGCAAGAAGTCTGGTTCTTGTTGCCGCTTCAATAAGCGATTCTGGCCGGCCGTGCAGCAGTCGCACAAACGAGCCGGGAGGAATTGCACCGACGCACACAAGGCCGTTGGATACATTTTTCATCAGGGGATCTCTGACGATGACTTCTGTGTCCAGTCTGGTTATGCCAAACGGGTAACTTTTTGCAATTTCAAAAAAATTACTCTCTGAAAACTTAAGGCCGCTGTGGGCCTCTACCAGCTCGCGGTAGACCTCGAAGGCCGGTCGCCAGTCGAGAGTCTGAAGAACGTTTCCCTCGGCTTCTGTGACCTTGAGACCTTCGCTTATTGATTCCCAGCCATGGGCTACGCCGGTGCCGCAGGGCAGGGGCAGCCTGGCAATTACGGCTGCATCCTGAAGGAGACCTTCGGGGGTGATCAGGCATGGTTTCTGCTGTAAAGAAAGCGAACCGGCGCCGCCTCCGATGTAATTTCGCTGCAGGCCGAAGCAGTAGAACATGTCCTGGATCAGGGAGGAGATGCCGCGGCTTAACCCGTCGACAAAAACAATAAAAGTTTCGCCATTGCTTTTGCCGGGTTGCCCCCACTTGTCTGCAAATGGTGCCAGCTGCTCTTCGTAAACTGCGTTGGGGTCGCCAAGGTTTTTTACACAGATGATTTCGGGGGCTGCCTGCATTGAGACCACGACGCAACCCTTTTCGTAGTTCTTGCCATCAAAAACGATCTGTGGAAATATGCCGCCAAAGAGCGGTATGCTGAATTTTTTCAGCATCGCGGCCATGGCAGTAGCAGAAAAATCATTGGCGTCACCGGCAAGAATCATCAGGCCGCCGGGGTTTAGTTGCCGGCATGTCGCTTCAATGGTTTTACAAAGGCCTTCCAGTGTCCCGGTCTTTTCAAAAACTGCCTTCATGGGAGTTCCTCGTTAAAGCCCTGTTGATCTGTCTGCTGCGAAAAAATATTATCTATACTGATATTCTAGGACAGGGCAGCCCATATTGCAACAGTATTCTTGCCTGACGCGGGGTTTAATTTCAATGGGTCCCGGGGAAATTCGCCGGTTGAAAAATGCAAACTGCCCGCTTCACGTTCATGTGAAGCGGGCAGATACGTTTTATTTCGCGGGTAATAAGGGCCTCTGTCTGTGCTGATATTGCTCAGCCGCAGTGCAGGTATTTTTTTACCAGCTTCTTCAGGGCATCGCCATCACCGAAGAGATTTTCGCTGAGATGCTGGTCGTCGAATGCCTTGAGACTGGCGACGATGCCATCGATCATGTAAGCCGGGAAAATGCCGTTATTTTCATAGAAGGCACGGTCAGTCAGTAAGCGCTCGCCGGCTTCGAAGCATGAGCTTGGCAGCTGCGGCAGGTTGAGTTCTTTCTGATTTTTGCCGACATCGACGCTGACGTAGAGTTTTTCGGCAATTTTGAGAGCTTCCGGGTTTTCGAGACCACGCAGAGCGGCAGTGGTTATACCGGCGAGAAGCAGATAGACGTTTGCAGACCCGTCGGCACTGCGGAGTTCGACTGTCTGATTGCTCATCTGGTCTTTAAAGGCTTCTTTTTCGTTCGGGTTGGCGTCAAAAATCATATTGTCGACGCCTTTCCAGCCAAGTGGAACCCTGACAAGAACCGAGCGGTTGCTATCGCCCCAGCAGATGTTGGTGGGGGCTTCCTGATGTGGAACCAGGCGCAGAAACGAGGTGGGTACAATATTGCCGAAAGCGGTCAGAGATGGTGCCAGCTCCAGCAGGCCTCCGATCATCTTTTTTGCAGTATCGTTGAGAGCACCTTTTTCATCGACCATCATATTTCGACCGTCTTTGACGAGGCGTGAGTGGACGTGCATGCCGCTGCCGGCGTGTCCGACGATGATTTTTGGCGCAAAGCTGACTTCGAGGCCATACTTATACGCAACTTCGCGAATTGCCCACTTGGCGATGACCAGCTGATCGGCGGCATCTTCGACGTTGACCGGCAGAAATTCGATTTCATGCTGAACGTATTCCCAGTCGCCCGATACGATGTTTCCGACTTCTGAATGGCCGTATTTAATTTTGCCACCCATTTCAGAAATGGCTTTCATGGCTTCATTTCTTACCAGTTCCCATTTTGCGAACGGGTGTGACTCGTGGTAGCCCTTCTGCGGGGTGATAGTGTAGATTTTATCGAGTTCAGAAGAAATATAAAATTCAAGCTCACCAAGGGCTTCAAGCTGCATGCCGGTTTTTTCCTGCAGTGCGCGGTGTGCCTTTTTGAGAATATTTTCGGGTGCAATGCTCAAAGGCTGCCCGAATTTATCATAGTAAGAACACACCACGTCGAGTGCCGGAATTTCGGAGAACGGGTTGACAAAGGCCGTGCGATATCTGGGCACGACGTAGAGGTCGCTGGCGCTCGGGTCGACATAGCTGAAAAGGCTTGAACCATCTACGCGTTCACCCACTGACAGAATTTTGTCGAGATGTTTGCGGTCATTGATGATGAAATTGAGCAGCTTCAGTTTGCCGTCACCGCCTACATACCTGAAATTGAGCATCTTGATATCATTCTTTTCAATAAAATGAATGATATCTTTGCGGGTGAAGTCTTCTGGCTTTTTATCAAGAAAGCGCACCAGTTTATTGGGGTTCAGAGAAACCTGACTGTCCATAATTTTCCTTCCTTGTCGCTTGCGGAGTTTTAAGCGGGTTACCGGGTGATAATAACACGCTTTTTGCTCTGAATAAAAAAAGTCTGTAGCATTTTTATCTGATACAGACTTGTAATTAATTGCAGTTTATTTCACACTCAGCCGCCGAGGGCCTGTTTTACCTTGTCAAAGAATGATTTGCCGGAGCCAATGCCGGTGGCCTTCGATTCAGGGTCTTCTTCGGCAAGCTGCAGAAGCAGTTCACGCTGTTTTGAGCTGATTTCGGTCGGAGTGCGCACAAAAATCTTTACCAGCTGGTCGCCCTGGCCGCCGCGCAGTGATTTAACACCGTAGCCACGCAGTCGGAAAACCTTGCCGGTTTGAGTCCCTTCAGGAATCTTGATTTTAACAACACCCTTGAGGGTGGGTACTTCGATTTCGCCGCCCAGAGCCGCCAGCGGAAAGGTGATATTCTTTTCGCAGATGATATCATCGCCGATGCGCTCAAAGAAATCATGTTTGCCGACAGAAATGAAAATATACAGGCTGCCGCTGGGGCCGCCCTTTTCGCCGGGTTCGCCTTCGCCCGAAAGCTTGAGTTTACTGCCGGTTTCGACGCCGGGCGGAATCTTCACGTCGAGCTTCTGGGTATGCTTGTTGCGGCCGGTGCCTTTGCAGGTGGTACAGGGTTTGTCGATGATTTCGCCTTCGCCCTGACACTGGTGACAGGTCTTCTGAATCGAGAAAAAGCCTTGAGCCAGGGAAATGGTGCCGCGTCCTTTGCAGACCGGGCACTGTTTTCTGCTGCTGCCCGGCTCGGCACCACTACCGGAGCAGGAGGAACAGCTGGTCGATTTTTGAATGGTTATGTTTTTGTCGCAGCCAAATACGGCCTCTTCAAAAGATATTTCGAGGTCGTAGCGCAGATCGTTGCCGCGTCTTGGGCCCCGGCGCTGACTGTTGCTGCCGCCAAAAAAATCTGAAAGAATGTCGCCGAAAATATCGCCGAACCCGCCAAACCCGCCCATATCCTGATAGTTGAAGCCGCTCGGGTCGATCCCGGCGTGCCCAAACTGGTCATAAGCCTGGCGTTTCTGCTGGTCAGAGAGAATCTGATAGGCCTCGTTGATTTCTTTGAACCTCTCAATAGCCCCGTCGGTTTTGTTGACGTCAGGGTGATACTGGCGGGCAAGATTGCGAAATGCTTTTTTTATTTCACCCTCGTCAGCATTTTTGGGTATCCCCAAAACTTCGTAATAATCACGCTTGGCCATTAAAAGTCTCCCTTGCAGGTTATCAGTTTCTCAATGCATTGAATAAATCGGTAAAGTCTGTGGTGAAAACGGGCCGCAGGCAGTCAGAACTGCGCTGCGGCCCGTATAGGTATCAGTCTGCTTTTTTGAATTCTGCGTCTACAACGTTTTCATCTTCTTTGCCAGCAGCCTTTGGACCGGCTGAACCGGCGTCATCAGCATGGCCGGCGTGACCAGCAGCTCCGGCAGCGCCCTGTGCGCCGGGAGCATTCTTGTAGAGCATTTCACCAAGCTTCTGGGCGGTAGTCTGCAGCTGTTCGATCTTGGCTTTGATCTGCTCGACGTCTTTGGTTTCGAGAGCTTTTTTCAGCTCGCCGGCTTTGCCTTCGACTTCGTTCTTGAGATCGGCCGGAACCTTGTCGCCAAGTTCCTTGAGGGTTTTTTCAGTCTGATAGACGAGACTTTCGCCCATGTTGATGGTTTCGATGCTTTCGCGCTGTTTGGCGTCATCCTGAGCGTATTTTTCGGCTTCTTTAACCATGCGGTCGATGTCGTCTTTTTTGAGGCCGGAACTGTTGGTGATAGTTATCGCCTGCTCTTTGCCGGTGCCGAGATCTTTGGCAGAAACATTGACGATACCGTTGGCATCGATGTCAAAGGTGACTTCGATCTGCGGAACACCGCGAGGTGCCGGCGGAATGCCAACGAGGTCGAAGCGGCCGAGGGTCTTATTATCGGTTGCCATGGGGCGTTCGCCCTGCAGAACATGTACCGAAACGGCTGGCTGACTATCTGAAGCGGTCGAGAAAACCTGACTTTTCTTGGTCGGAATGGTGGTATTTCTCTGAATCAGGGTGGTCATGACGCCGCCGAGGGTTTCGATGCCAAGTGAGAGCGGGGTAACATCGAGAAGCAGAACGTCTTTCACTTCGCCGCCGAGAATACCGGCCTGAATGGCTGCGCCCATAGCAACGCATTCCATCGGGTCGACACCACGTTCGGGGTCTTTGCCGAAGTGGGTCTTGAGAAGGTTCTGAATGATCGGCATGCGGGTCGGGCCGCCAACCATGATGATATGATCGACTTCACTGCGTTTGAGACCGGCATCATTAAGAGCGTTGTCGATCGGCGGTTTGCAGCGTTCGACGATTGTATCAACCAGCTTTTCGAGCTGTGATCTGGTGATAGTCATTACCAGATGTTTCGGGCCATCCTGGGTGGCGGTGATGAACGGCAGGTTGATGTCGGTTGTCGTGGTGGTCGACAGCTCGATTTTGGCTCTTTCGGCAGCTTCTCTGACGCGCTGGTGGGCCATTGAGTCTTTGGAAAGGTCAATGCCTTCAGCTTTTTTGAATTCGTTTTCGATGTAGGAAATGATCAGGTTGTCCATGTCGGTGCCGCCGAGTTTGGTGTCACCGTTGGTTGAAAGAACTTCGAAAACGCCGTTGCCGAGTTCGAGAATGGTAACGTCGAGGGTACCACCACCAAGGTCGAACACCAGAATCTTGCGTTCGCCTTCTTTATCGAGACCATAAGCAAGGGCGGCGGCAGTCGGTTCGTTGATGATGCGCTTGACTTCGATACCGGCAATCGCGCCCGCATCTTTGGTAGCCTGGCGCTGAGCGTCATCGAAGTAGGCCGGTACAGTGATTACGGCACCGGTGACCTTGTCGTTCAGAAAGGCTTCTGCGTCAGCTTTAATTTTCTGAAGAATAAAGGCAGAGATTTCCTGCGGTGTGTATTCTTTGCTGTCGATTTTGTATTTGTCTTTGGTACCCATTTTGCGCTTGGCAGCGATTACGGTACGGTCGGGGTTGGTGGTTGCCTGACGTCTGGCCGGTTCGCCAATCAGGCGCTGCCCGTCTTTGGTAAAAGCGACAACACTCGGAAATGCTTTGCCGCCGATCGAGTTGCCTTCGGCGCTCGGAATGATAACCGGTTTACCACCTTCGATAACCGAAGCGGCTGAGTTGGAAGTACCTAAGTCAATACCTATTACCCTGGACATCTAATTCCTCCTGTCTGTTTTTAACAGTTTATTTCTGGTTGACTTCTACCTTCGCGGTGCGCAGCACGCGATCTTTGAAGGTATAGCCCTTTTCAAAAACGGTGAGTATGGTTTCGTCGTCTTTATCTTCTACGGTGCGTTTGCAGAGAGCTTCGTGAAAGTTCGGGTCAAATTTGCTGCCTTTGGCTTCGATGCCTTTCAGCCCTTCTTTTTCAAGCATGTCAGAAAACTGAATTGAAAACATTTCCAGGCCATCCATGACCTTTTTGTCGACGCTGATCTTGTAGATCTGTTCCATGGCCTTGTCGAGGGTGTCGAGAACCGGCAGAAGCTTTTTGAGAAAGTCTTCAACCCCACGACCCCTGGCTTCGAGCTGCTCTTTGGCGGTACGGCGCTGCAGATTCTGGTAATCTGCAAGAGCCCGGAAATAGCGGTTCTTCGTTTCCTCGAGCTCTTTTACCAGATCGCGGCCCTGGGCCTGGGTCTGCTCGTCGGTGCCGGTGGCGGTCTGTTCCTGCTGCTGGGTTTCTTCGGCAGGTTTCTGGCTGGCTTCGTTCAAGTCAGGATTTTCGGCAGTTTTTTCGTTTTGCGTCATAATCTGGAATTCACCCTATTAGTTAAGTTTCAGCTTTTGTCTGATTCAGGAAAATTTCTGTCACCGATCAGCAGCTGGCTGAGAGTGTTCGAAAGTCTGGCGAGAGTTGCGACCACGCGGCTGTAGTCCATGCGCAGGGGGCCAATCAGACCGATTTTACCGAAGGTGTGGTTGGGGCCGCGGTAACGGGCCGTGACAAAAGACATGTCTTTTATGGCAAGCCCGGAATCGGAGCCTATGTTTACCACAATTTCCTGCTTGCTTTCAAGTGATTTAGCCAGAAGTTTAAGCAGATTTTCCTTCTGGTCGAGCAGGCAGACCATCTGTTTCAGTTTTTCGGGTTCGTTGAACTCAGGCTGGTCAAAAAAGTTGAGAAAGCCTTCGAGAAAAATAGAATTGGTATCTGGGTCGTTGACTGCGTTCTGCACCTGTTTTACCAGCTGAGAAAGCAGATTGTTGTAGCGCGACAGTATCTGTCTGGTATTTTCAATGAAATTCTGTTCATACTGGTGATACTGCTGGTGGCAGAGCTGGGCGTTGAGCAGTATCGAGAGCTTTTCAAGCACATCGTCAGCGGTGGCGGCCGGAATATTGACCACCTGGTCGTTGATGTTACCGCAATCATCGACAGTTACCAGCATTGCCTTGGTGTCGAGAATGCGGAAAAGTCTGATCGAACGCAGATTGCTGTGTTCCTGCTGCGGCGCAAGAAGGACTCCGGCCAGTTTTGTCTGCTGGCAGGCATACTGCACGGCTGATTTTAAAATATCCTGCTGGCGCAGATGGGTTTCGCGCGAAATGCTGGCAAGTCTGCCGATCAGAGATTCTTCGAGCTGACTGATACGCTCGAATTCGATGAGAAAATTAACATAGAACTTGTAGCCCTTTTCGGTGGGCACGCGGCCGGCCGATGTGTGCGGTGAATAGAGATAGCCCATCAGTTCGAGGTCGGCCATTTCGTTTCTGATGGTGGCGGGCGAGCAGGAAAGTCGGCTGGAACGCGACAGAGTGCGTGAGCCCACAGGGATACCGGTTGAAATGAAGGCATCGCAGACTTCGCGCAGAACGGTTTTCTGGCGGTCGTTCAGGGCCAGGCTGTCATCAGTGGCGCAGGCTTCGGTCTGAAAAAGCGTATTGGCGTTCATTTTACAACTTTATGGTGCGGGGGGAACCCCGGCCCGAGGGCCGGGGTTCGGGAGTTATATCAGTAGTCCATGTCCATGTCGGGGGCGGGTGAGCCTTTGCCCTTCTTTTCGGGGGCTTCAGCCACGAGAACTTCAGTGGTCAGCAGAATCGAGGCGATCGAAGAGGCGTTCTGCAGAGCTGATCTGGTGACTTTGGCGGGGTCGATGATGCCGGCTTTATACATGTCGGTATAATCGTCGGCGACCACGTCGTAGCCATAGCCGTTGCCCTGGTGGGCTCTGACTTTTTCGATGATGACCGAAGGTTCGAGACCGGCGTTGGTCAGGATCATGCGCATCGGGGCGAAAAGGGCGCGGCGAACGATGTTGATGCCGATCTTTTCATCGTCGGTAGCGTTCTTTTCGAGCTTTTCGAGAACCGGAAGAGCGTTGATGTAGGTTACGCCACCGCCGGCGACGACGCCTTCTTCAACCGCAGCGCGGGTGGCGCTGAGAGCGTCTTCGACGCGGGTCTTGCGTTCTTTCATTTCGGTTTCGGTAGCAGCGCCGACTTTGATTACTGCAACACCACCGGCCAGTTTGGCGAGGCGTTCCTGCAGTTTTTCCTTGTCGTATGAGCTGGTGCTGTGTTCGATTTCGGCTTTGATCTGGCTGATGCGGCTTTTGAGGGCCTTAGTGTCACCGGCGCCTTCGACGATGGTGGTCATGTCTTTGGCGACGATTACTTTTTTGGCCTGGCCCAGCTGATTGATGGTCGCAGATTCAAGCTTCATGCCGAGGTCTTCGCTGATTTTCTGACCGCCGGTCAGAACGGCGATGTCTTCGAGCATCGCTTTTTTGCGATCGCCGAAACCGGGGGCCTTGATGGCGACACAGTTGAAAGTGCCGCGCAGTTTGTTGACCACGAGGGTTGCAAGGGCTTCGCCTTCGATGTCTTCAGCGATGATCAGCAGAGGTTTGTTGACCTGAACGATCTTTTCGAGCAGGGGCAGGATTTCTTTGAGGTTGTTGATCTTGCTTTCGGTGATGAGAATGTAGGGGTTGTCGAGAACCGCTTCCATTCTTTCCTGGTTGGTAACCATGTAAGGGCTGATGTAGCCCTTGTCGAATTCCATACCTTCGACGAAATCAAGAGTGGTGTCGAAGCTCTGGGCTTCTTCAACGGTGATGACGCCGTCTTTGCCGACTTTGTCCATGGCTTCGGCGATGATGTGGCCGATTTCCTTGTCGCGGGCAGAGATGGTGGCAACCTGAGCGATGCTGTCCTTGTTGTCATCAACCTTTTTAGAAAGGTTTTTGATTTCTTTGACGACTTCGTCAACGGCTTTTTCGATGCCACGCTTCAGGTAAGAAGGGTTGGCGCCGGCGGCGACGTTTTTGAAACCCTCATGGACGATGGCCTGAGCCAGAACGGTGGCGGTGGTGGTACCGTCGCCGGCGACGTCGTTGGTCTTGCTGGCAACTTCTTTAACGAGCTGAGCGCCCATGTTTTCGAATTTGTCAGTGACTTCGATTTCTTTGGCAATGGTAACGCCGTCGTTGGTTACGGTCGGGCTGCCGAATTTCTTGTCGAGAATGGCATAACAGCCTTTCGGGCCAAGAGTGGCGCGAACTGCGTTAGCGACGATGTCAACACCGGTTTCGAGAGATTTGCGTGCTTCGTCCCAATATTTGAGCTGCTTGGCAGTCATTTTTTGTGCTCCTGTACTTGTGTACTTATCAGTTGATGATGGCGAGAATGTCTTCTTCGCGCAGGATCAGGTAACTTTCGTCTTCGACCTTGATTTCGGTGCCGGCATATTTAGAGAAGATCACTTTGTCGTTGGCTTTAACTTCGAGCGGGCTGCGCTTGCCATCGTCAGTCAGTTTGCCGGGGCCGGCGGCAATTACGGTGCCTTCGATCGGCTTTTCTTTGCTGGCGGTATCGGGAAGGATTACGCCACCTTTTGATTTTTCAACTGCATCTTTCGGCTTAACGATAACGCGATCATTTAATGGTTTGAGATTCATGAAATGCTCCTGATTAAACTTATTTGGATTATTTTTTCAAGTGGCGGAGCAGGTTTGGCGCCTGCCCCGCGAGAATTGGTTAAATCGGGTCAGAGATTACATCATGCCGGGCATGCCCATGCCGCCCATGCCGCCCATACCGCCCATGGCGGGGGCTGCTTTGTTTTCTTCGGGGATATCGGCAACCAGAACTTCAGTGGTCATGAGAATGGCGGCGATTGAAGCGGCATTCTGCAGAGCTGATCTGGTAACCTTGGCGGGGTCGATGATACCGGCTTTGAACATGTCGATATATTCGTTGGTGAGAACGTTGTAACCGAAGCCGGGTTTCTTTTCCTGCTTGATTCTTTCGATGATGACGGCGGGTTCAAGACCGGCATTGGCAAGAATGAAGTGAATCGGTTTCTGCAGAGCTTTTCTGACGATGTCGACGCCGATTTTTTCGTCGCCGTTGATCTGAAGGGTGTCGAGAGCTTCGATGGCATTCAGCAGGGCAACGCCGCCGCCGGCAACAACGCCTTCTTCAACTGCGGCGCGGGTAGCGCTGAGAGCATCTTCAACGCGGGTTTTGCGTTCTTTCATTGCAGTTTCGGTAGCGGCACCGACTTTGATGACTGCAACGCCACCAGAGAGCTTGGCGAGGCGTTCCTGCAGTTTTTCCTTGTCGTATGAGCTGGTGCTTCTGTCGATTTCAGCCTTGATCTGGGCGATGCGGGCCTGAATGTCTTTGGCTGCGCCGGCGCCTTCGATGATGGTGGTAGTTTCTTTGCTGATGACAACCTTCTTGGCATGGCCGAGGTGTTCGAGACCGGCGTTTTCAAGTTTGAGGCCGATTTCTTCGCTGATCTTCTGACCTTTGGTCATGACCGCGATATCTTCGAGCATGGCTTTGCGTCTGTCGCCGAAAGCCGGGGCTTTGACGGCTACGCAGTTGAAGGTGCCGCGCAGTTTGTTGACCACGAGGGTAGCGAGAGCTTCGCCTTCGATGTCTTCAGCGATGATCAGCAGGGGTTTCTTGGTCTGCACGATGCTTTCGAGAACCGGCAGAATGTCTTTGATGTTGTTGATCTTGCTGTCGGTGATGAGAATGTAGGGGTTGTCGAGAACCGCTTCCATTCTTTCGGGGTCGGTGACCATGTAGGGGCTGACGTAACCCTTGTCGAATTCCATACCTTCGACGAAATCAAGGGTGGTGTCGAAGCTCTTGGCTTCTTCAACGGTGATGACGCCGTCTTTGCCAACTTTGTCCATGGCTTCGGCGATGACTTTGCCGATTTCGGTGTCGCGGGCAGAGATGGTGGCAACCTGGGCGACGCTGTCTTTATTGTCGTCGATGCGCTTTGACTGTTCCTTGATTTTGGCAACAACAGCGTTTACGGCTCTTTCGATACCGCGCTTGATATAAATCGGTGTGGCACCGGCAGCGGTGTTTTTAAAACCTTCGTGAACAATTGCCTGAGCCAGAACGGTGGCGGTGGTGGTACCGTCGCCGGCGATGTCGTTGGTTTTGCTGGCGACTTCTTTAACCAGCTGGGCGCCCATATTTTCGAAGCGGTCTTCGACTTCGATTTCTTTGGCGATCATGACGCCGTCATTGGTAACGGTGGGACTGCCAAAACTCTTGTTGAGGATGGCATAACAGCCTTTGGGCCCGAGGGTTGAGCGTACTGCGTTGGCGACAGTATCGACACCTTTTTCAAGGGCTCTTCTTGCGTTTTCACCGTATTTCAGTTGTTTTGCGGCCATTTTCTATATCTCCTTAGTGAATGATTTTGAACTTGATTGATGTTGGTTTATTCAACAGCCAGAATTTCATCTTCTTTCATGATCAGGTGTTTTTCGCCATCGATCATGATTTCGGTGCCGGCCCATTCGGTAAAAATGACGCTGTCGCCTTTTTTAACCTGCATGGGAATAACTTTGCCCTTGTTATCAGTCAGACCGCGGCCGACAAAAATAACCTTGCCGGTTTTCGGGCGGGCTTTCGAAGCGGTATCGGGAATAATGATGCCGGTGGCAGTCTTTTTCTCGGCTTCGGTGACTTTGATGACAATGCGGTTACCCATCGGGGTGAGGTTCATGATGTCCTCCTTGTTGAATTTGAACTTCTGGAAACTCTTACTTGTTAGCACTCGAATCGGTCGAGTGCTAACAAATATATATAAAAACTTTTTTACAGAATAAAGTCAACCTAAAGTTGAAAATAAGTGAAAATAAACAAATTAACGGAATTATCGATTAAAAATCATTTAAAGCTCTCAAAATTTTGAAAAATCGTGAAAAGAGGCTCTTGGGGTTTGTGTTGTCGGCAGACATCGTGAAAATTGTCGCAACTTTTAGCCGGCAGGAGGCGTAGTATTTGCATAGTCCTGTCAGAGTGAGAAATGTCGTCGTGTCAGCTGCGGCGTGAAAACACAATCTTTTGTTGTTATTGTCTCAGGCATTAGTGTAAATTACCTGTATACAGAGCGAAGGGGAGTTGATGATGGCAGAAGATAAGGACTTGAGAAAACTGCTGAAGAAAATCGACATGAGCGATATTCGCCTGCTTGTCATTGGCGTGGCTCTGTTGATTGTGCCGGCTGTTTTTCTTTTTTTCTTTTCCGGGGGCAGTGCTAAAAAGATCAGCCAGGAAAAGATGAAAACCATGGTTGCCCGCAAAAACGTTTTCAATTTTGGCAGTTCATCGGGTTCGGGCGCCTCTTCTGCCCCCTCTTCCGGTAAAACATCAGGTTCAAGCTGGTTCTCGTCGACCTCCCCCGAAAAACGCGTCGAGCAGGAACTCGAAGATGCCTTCAAACTCGTAAAACGCAGTCAGCGCTCTGACCGTTTTCCCCCAGGATCTACAGAAGAGCAGCGCGATGCCTACAAGGCCGAGCATAATTCGCTGCTGCTCGAAGGCAGAGGCGAGCTTGAGCGCGGCAATTTTGCCGAAGCCGAAGCCATGTTTTTAAAAGCTTTTGAAGAAGCTAATGGCAACGCTTTTCAGCAGGTTTATGCCATGGGCGCTCTTTGTGAGCTGTATGAGCTGACCCAGGATCGCAAAAAACTTGAAGCGGCATTCAAGCAGTTTATGGAACTGGTGGGCAAGCTGCCGCCAGATTACGGTGGCGGTGATCTCGCCGCTTCAGTCCGAAATGCTTATATGGCCCTTAAACAGCTTCAGGACAGCGCTGACCCGGCCAAAGTGGCGCAGGGGCTGGCCGATGTCGAAGCGGTAAAACAGGGCGCAATCCAGCCAGGAAAAGTCTCACAGGGTCTTGGCAAGAGTCTTTTCGCGTTTCCGGCTAAATTTGAATAGGGTGGGGGGATAATCATGAAAACAGCAGCAAGAAAAGGCAGCGCATTTATCGTGGTGGTTGGCGTTCTTGGCGTGATTCTTTTCGCCGCCACCATGTTCATGAGTTCAACGATCGAAGAAGGCCGACAGACAACGCTTTCGGTCAAGGGACTGCATGCAACCAGCCTGGCTGAGGCTGCTCTCGAACGTGCCATGCGCATGATTGCCGACAATATCAATGATGTCGACCCGACCCGGGTTACTGCCAACGATCTCTCAATAAAGCTGCGTCTGCCTGCCCGCGCCAAAAGCGGGGTGACTCTCGGGCTTGCAGGCAATCTCGGTGCCGATGAACAGCTTGAACTCGATACAGCCGCGTCTGAAGAGATCATACTTACGAAAGATGATCTGCAGGCCGGTGTCGACAACAAGGAACTGGACGCGCTGGTGGCCTACATGACTTCTGAGGGCGCCAAAGAATACGATGTTAAGGTCAAGGTCTCGATTGACAAAGCTTTTCGTGTTTCTCCAGGCAAGGATTACGCCGACTTCAAGGTGCCAGGCGTCGACATCGCCTGGAATCTGCGCCCCGATGTAAAGACTTTTCTTGAAGGCGGTGGCTATTCGCCGATCGAAATTGGCTTTCCGAAAGATCTTTCGTGGCTCGACTTTTCGATTCCGGTTAAAATCGGGCCGATTACTCTCGTTAACATCAATCTGACCGGGGTTGTCGACAAACTGATGCCAAAAATTTCAGTTGCCGGCAAAGAACGCAGCTTCAAAGAACTTACCAGTCTTGATTTTTTTGCCGACATGCTCGTCAATCAGTTGATTGGTGGCGGAAAACAGCGTTATCCGATTCAGGTCAAGTTTGACGCGATCCCGATGCCCACAAGTGCCAACAATCTATGGCCGGCTGGCGTAAGCCTGACGCCAACCCTTGACCAGGGCCAGTATCTCGAAAAATACGGCCAGCTTAAGCTCGAATGTGAAGCTTCTATCACCTATCAGGATAATTACAAGGCAACCCGCAGAGTATCGGCGATCAAAGACTTTAAAACCGCCGACTGTGAGCCGCCGGCCCCGATGTACAGCTTTTTTATCGCCAACCTGAAGAACGATTTTCTCTCATTCAACAATTACGGCGGCACTTTTGTCGTTAACAACTTCGATTACTCAGGCACCTTTTCAAAAATCAAAGAGGTGTTCACCGGCCCCAAAGAAGTCTCGGAAGAAGAACTGAAAAAGCGTGAGTTCCCAGGTCTGGTGCGTGTAAATTATTCAGATAAGAGCTCTGACGGTACCCGGCCCCTGATCTGCAACGTCGCTCTGATGGGCGACTGGAACGCTCCGCCGGTCGCCGGCGACAACAGCGGCGCGGTCAAGAACATTTTTCAGGGGATCGAGCCCCTGCTGATTCTCAATACCAAGACCAAAATGGCGGTTGCCGGCGGCAAATACAATATCAACGCCGAAATTACCCGCAGAGACCCCGAAACGAACATTGCGGTTCCGGTAAGTCTTTCGGGCCCGGCCAACAACAGTGCACCGGCTCAGCCCGTACTCGGTCAGCCCGGCAAATACGGTATCGACTTTGCTACCAAACCAGATCCTTTCCCCATGCTGAAACCGACCGAATATCTGAAAAAACTAGCCTCACCAGGCACTTTGAATCTCATTCCCGACGTCGGCAAAATGAGCACCAATGTTCTGGCGCTGGCGGTAACCATGGCGCTCAAGCCAATGGTCGATGCGGTTCCGCTCAGCAAGGGCGTGGTCAGCGTTCCAGACTGCTTCCAGAAATGGGAAATGCCATACATGGGTACCGGCAACTCTTTCTACACTATTCCGACAACCGGCACCGGCGCCAATAAAACGAGATTTTTCGGCTACGGCGGCATGCACCCGACCCTGACAAGAGAAGTCGAAGGCAATGTTCTCAAACGCTCGCGGCTCTGGCAGATGTGCATTGTCGGCATGAGCCCGATGGACCGCCTGCCTCTGCTGCCATTCCCACCGGTGTTTCTGCCACCACCACCGCTGGTCATCCCCATCTGGAAAGCCCAGGAAGTGCTGACCAAATACGATTACAATCTCGAACCTCTGAAGGCCAATTCCGAATCCGGCAAGGCCGATTACAAGACATATGAGTATGACCCGTCACTGCTGCAGAATATGCCGCCCAACCTCTATACCAGCGAACAATACGCCAAAAAGGCGACCTATTACTACGAAAACGCCGAGGCTTTTATCGAAGATCTGCCGAACCGCACCACCACGGTAAATGGCAAAAAGGTGTTCGTATTGAACGGTGTATCTTATATTTCCGGTTCGCTTGGTTCGGCGGCAAGCCCTTTCAATGCCGGCGAAGAAGCTTTTTACGTGCTTGGCAAAGGCATGCTTGTCGTAAGCGGCAATCTTTTTCTGGGCTCGAATATCAAGGTTCTTGACCGAACCGAAGACGATCTGACGGTGTTTTCTCTGATTCTGCGCAATGGCGGTTTGCTGGCTCTCTCTGGTGGCAAGCAGTATGAAGTCGAAGGTTCGCTTTACACCGACAAGGGCATTTTCTGCCATGCCGACTCAAGCCTGAGAATAGCCGGCAACTGGGTTACCAATCAGTTCAACAAGGCTGCAATGGGCGGTACCGTCGCGGTCGATTATGTTTCTTCGCGGGTTCGTAACTCGCTTGGCAGTCTGCACCCGGTGCGCGGCAAGTTCGACCCGAAACGCTATCATGTTTCTTTCAGCCCGCTGTGGGCTGCATGGAGGGCAAACTGATGCATGCATGCATGAGCAGAAAGGGCGCCACCCTTCTAGAGATCGTTATCGCCGCATTCATTCTGGCGGTGGCTTTTATACCCATTCTCAGGCTGGTTGATTTCGGTTCGACCTCTACGGCCAAGGTGGGGCATTACGCCAAGGCAACCCGTCTTGCCCAGGAACTTATAGAAGAATGCAAACACGTGCCTTTCAAGGTTTATCAGAAGCACTACAGCGATCTTGCCAGCGGCAACTCTTTCGATGTTCACCCGCAGTTCTACAAAGAAACTGCAAAAAGCATCGAGAGCTTTTTTAAAGAAAATATCGATGCCATGAAGGATTATGGCTGTACTGCGACTTTGAAAGCCAAAAAAAATGATCTCGATCAGATTGTCGAGGTCTGGTTCGAAGTCGAAATTTTCTGGCGCGACAAGGGAACAAAAGAAGATGAACGTTTCGGCCGGCGGGTTGTCAGAGCCGGTAATGCCTACTACAATTCTGAGGCTATCTAGCAGAGAGGTGAAAACATGAAAAATCGCAGAAAAACTGGCTTTACCCTGGTAGAGGTTATGGTCGCCATTTTTCTGTCGACCATTGTTCTTACCGCCATTTACGGCGTCTGGATACGTGTGCAGCGTGAGATTGCCAAGTCGCACGCGCGCCAGACGCTGCAGAGCGAGTTGCGAACCGTTTCGAACTACCTGCAGAAAGATCTGAAGTCAGTTAAAGAAGGAACGTTTGAAGCGCCGGGTGGTCAGTCCGCCGACGGCTCTTCGCTGCATATAATGTTTGAGCGGTTTAAAGAAAGTGAAGAGGGAAAAATTGCCCAGGATGCAACCGAAAAGGTTGAATACCGCCTCAGTGATGGCCTGCTGACCAGAAAAAGCACCACCGAACTCAAGATTCTTTCGGTAAGCATCGAGAGTATGCAGATTACCAAATCTGTTGATTCTGCCAGCCTTGGTGCCACCGACCTTGAATCGACCGATGAAGATTTCAGAGCCGGTCGCGAAGCCAAGCTCGAGATCAACATTGTCGGCCGCAAAAATATTGCCGGTTCGCGCGAGGAAATGTACCACGTCGAACGTACATCTGTGGTCATGCGCGATGAATTCTACAAAAAGACCAACAAAAATTTCGTTTCCAACTTCGATCTTGCAAAACTTGAAAAAGACGCCGTTGTCGAGGTCGACAACTCTCAGGATGCCAGCTTCGGGCCTGGCGGAGCGATGAACGAAGAGCAGTTGCGCAGTCTTAATGACGACCAGCTGAACGGGCTTGAAGCTACCCAAAGGGAACTGGTCGAGCAGGCGAACGATTCAATCGATGAGATGAACAACGCCATCGACGACACTGATACCGGTGAAGGCAACCTTTCCAAGTTTGGGCAATGGTTGAATTTTCTCTCGACCACCGAGAGCGAGAGGGTGAGAGGACTGCGCTCCGATCTTGAAGGGGCCGATACTCAAGATGAAGTGAAATCGGTGCTGACCAAGCTTAACGAATACACGAAAGACAAGGAAGAAACTTTTCTGAGCCGGTCGGTTCCGGGTTATTCCAGCATGAGTGCCGCTCAGAAAGAGCTATATAAAGAAGCCTACGAAATGAAACTGCAGGATAGAACCATCGAGGGCAGTCATCAGGAACTGGTAAAGCAGGCCGAAAAAGATGGTAAGCCCCCCCCGGAAGCGCCTCAAAAAATCATCGACGTGGCTACAGGCGATGCAGAGGGCCAAGGATCGCAGACCTACGTCGACGGCGAGGGTAATACGGTTCAAATTGACGACGAAGCAAACAGTTCACGCAGCACAACTGAACTGCGCAATGCCTACAACAATATCAACCTTGGCTGGATGGGCGAATTCAACAAGGAACCAGCCGAAGTTGGTGTCTACAACGCGGCAAAATCGCTGATCAGTCAGGGTAAGGCCAAACTCAACGTCATTGAAATGCGCGATACTTCAAACGAAAACATTGCGCTGATACAGAGAGTCAAAGCCAGTAATTAAACATTCATTCACAGAAAGGCAGTTATGCGCTCTTTTTTCGGCCTGTTGATTCTGATCTGTTGCTCTCTTGTTGTAACCGGCTGTGGAAGCTCTGACGGCGGGATCTCCGACTGGCAGAAGCCCGTTCCGGTGACGGTGTTTTCAAATATCAAGGGAAAGGTTCTGCCGCCGGTTTCTGCCAGCCTCAGGCCGGGTCTGATGGCGCTCCTTTCCGTCGAAGGCGCAACGGTTTTTATCGAAAGATACCCGGAACATTCTGCCACTGCCGACAGCAATGGTGATTTTATCATTAAAAACGTGCCGGTCGGCCGACACCGACTGGTGGTGCATAAACTTTCCGGCACAACTCCTTATCGCCAGCGATCAGACGTGTTCGATCTGACCGGCCAGTTCGAGACACAGGTGGTTGCGACACCTGTAACTCTTGAACCCGCCCTCCACAATGTGACCGTTAATGTCAGCGATGTGGGCACCGATCTGCCTTTGAATGCCGGAATCCGCGTCTGGGGTTTCGATTTTCAGGCTGTTAACGGTGTCGCAGAAGTCGGACCATTCCCCGGTGGCGTTCAGAGCAAAGAAATGTCGGTTTCTGCCGTTGGTTATGCCGCGCAGACTTTTCTGGTCAGCTTCAGCGACCAGAAAAAGGCAAAGCTCTATGTAAAGCTCACTCCCTCAACTTCAACCTCTGGCAACCGCGCGCCCTTTGTCGAAATCGAGCATACGGCAACTTTGGTAAAGACTAATGAGAGTTTAAGCCTCTCTGCTGCAGGTGTAGATGCTGACGGCGATGTCATTACCTGGCAGTGGTCGGCCACGGCCGGGACTTTTTCGAATCAGACCGGTCAGACCACGATTTTTACCGCGCCTGCCGCTTCCGGCTTCGCCGACATCACCCTGACCGGGAAAGACCCTGACGGGGCCACAGGCCGCGCGGTGCTTCGACTGAACATCGAGACCGGCAGTTCGCTGCCGCCCAATCCCAATAACCGCCCACCGCTTGCCGCTTACGATCCTGTTCCCGTGAATTTCAGCGAAAATCAGAGTGATGGCACCACGCTGCGCTGGGCAGGCGGCGACCCTGATGGTGACCCGATTACTTACGACCTTCTTTTTGCCGCCCAGGGCAGTGAGATGAAAGTTGTTGCCGGCAATCTCTCTGAAGCCGCTTACAAAGCCAATGGACTCATAGCCCACAAAACTTATTTCTGGCAGGTAATCACCAGAGACCAGTACAACGCAGTTACTGCTTCACCCATCTGGCAGTTCAAAACTGGGGATCTCAGCAATTTTGCGCCATACGTGCCCGGAATGCCGGTGCCGGAAGACCTCTCGATCAACCAGCTGCCGGCAACTCTCTGCACCTGGACCGGCGGTGACCCGGATCAGGACGACATCATCACCTACTCATTGAAATTCGGAACCGATCAGAACAGTCTGCAGCTCAAAACAAAAACCAGGCAGACGAGCATGCAGCTCGAGAACCTTGAGCTTGGCAAAACCTATTTCTGGCAGATTATTGCTGCCGACGACCGCGGCAAAGAAACTGCCGGCCCAATCTGGCGTTTCAGCACTCATTCGCCCGCAAACCGTAATCCGTCTAACCCCGAAGCAATCGGCCCGGCAAGCGGAGCTGCCGGCATAGCTGTCAACGCTCAGTTGCGCTGGAATGCCTCAGACCCTGATGGTGACGCTCTCACTTATGATCTGTTTTTCGGAACAGCTTTCCCGCTGGCAAAAGTGGCCTCTAATCAGGCATCACAGATTTTTACGCCGACAGAGAGCCTGAAGTTTTCGACACGCTATTTCTGGCAAGTGGTGGTGCGAGATGCCCGCGGGCTGACAAACTCCGATTCGCCCGTCTGGTCGTTCACGACTGCTGAAAAGGTTAATCAGCCGCCCAATCAGCCATTGGCAATTTCACCGGCCAGCGGTAGCGTTAATGTTCCGGCGCGGCCTGCATTCGCATGGTCTGGCGGGGACATCGATGACGATGCCGTAGTCTATGATCTTTTTCTCGATCAAAACATGCCGCCGACCACAAAAGTGGCAGAAAGTCTCACAGAGACAAACTGGTCGCCGTCTGTCGACCTGGGTGCCGGAAAAATCTATTACTGGCAGATTGTCGCCAGAGACCCGGCAAACAATTCAACCGTTTCTAACGTTTTTTCATTTACGGTCAAACCTGAGGGTGGAACTGATGAGGTCCCACCCGAAATTCTGTCGGTAACCCCGGAAAACGGCGCTGAGAACATAGCTTCAGACCAGCTGGTCAGGGTTGTTTTTTCTGAGGCCGTAGATCAGGCTTCGGCGCTTTCTGCCATGAGTTTTTCGCCCCCTGTCGTCGGGGCCTGGGCCTGGGAAAACCTTTCGGTCATGGCGTTTCGCCCGACAGGTGCCTGGCCGAACGGCAGCTTCAACCGGCTCATTATTGCAGACAACAAAGTAAAAGATAAAAACAACAATATCATGAGCCGTGGCGGCAGTTACGGTTTTACCGTCGCTTCAGCGCTGCCGGTGCCATCAAGTCATCGTTCTCTTGCGTTTCCGCGACAGGTTCAGGCCAATGAAACGGCATTGATTTCTGTGCCCGATCTGCCCGCCGGTGCCAGGTCATTCGGGGTTGCGATCGCCTCGCCCGATGCTGCCACCTTTACTTTAAGGGCCAGCACCGCCGAAAAAATGCCGGCCGGCATCGATGCGCACTCAGCTTTTCGCTTTTTTGAGCAGGGCCTGAGTGCCCATGAGCTTCCTGACACTCTGGAAACGGCCGGCAATCTGCGCGGCAGTACAAGGTTGCGTGCTGCTGCCGTGCCTGGCGCCACCGAGGACTTTTTCATACCGGTGTATGGTCAGGTTGCAACCAGCACACCTTACCCTGCCAATAAAATTACTGCGCGTTGTATGGCTATCGGCGAGCAGGTGATAATATATGTCGACACATCGATTCAGAACCCTTCCAGCAGTCTGATTGCCGATGTCAGGCTGCGCTTCGAAGATGTCATCAGGCCGCGGGTGCGCGATTATTTTGGTGAAGAGCCGCAGTATGGGCCTGACGGTGAAGAGCGGCTGACTGTGCTGCTGACTGACTCCATGACCACCGGAATTGCCGGAATATTTTACGGCAACGACCTGTTCAGCCGCGATGAGAGCAACGTGCAACTGCGTGAGAGCAATGCCCGCAAAATAATCTATGTCAAGTATTCACTTTCAAGTCCGGTAACCAGGTTTGGCACCATGGCACACGAGTTTCAGCATATGGTGAATTTTTATCAGAAGCGCCGCCTGGGTGGCAGCAACAACTATGAAGCCGTCTGGTTGAATGAAGGCCTGGCGAAGTTTTCAGAGGAAATCTGCGGCTACGGTATTCTTGAAGGTGACGCCAATACCGCTTCATTGATCAAGCTGTCGCAGCAGAATCTGAAGGACCTTTCACTGACGAACTTTGCCGGGTTGAACAGTTACGGTCTTTCGTATCTGTTCGTGCGTTTTCTGGCGCAGGAAAACCGTTATGGCACTACCTACCGCGAAATTACCCGTAAGTTGATTGGCTCCTCGCTCACAGGCAAGGCTAATGTTGCAGCGGTTACGGGTGAAGAATTCTCGCAGACGCTCGCCAGATGGGCAATTTCGTTATATCTGAATCGCTTTTCCTCTGAAATTCCGACTGATTATGGCCTGAAAAACCTCAATCTGGCAGGCACCCATAACGGTGTGACGCTGGCGGGCTTCAATTTTACAGACGTGAGCACCGGGCAGAAGCTGTCATTGAAACCCGACGCCTTTGCCGGTTTTGTAAAAGTTTCCGCCGGGCAGGAGAAAACCGAATTCAGCCTGGTCAATTCTGACAGCAACAGTTTCAAGGTTTGGCTCTTTGACCGGCGCCCCTAGTGGTCTGTCTGCATTGAACGTGTAAAATCAACTGCCTCGACGTCATCCCTGCGCAAGCAGGGATCTAAGCTGTTTAAGATAAGACTCTCCCGCTTTCGCAGGGATGAAGTGGAATCGTTGAAGGCTGTTGCCTGGTTCAGCCGACAAAAAGCAGAAAAAAGGTTGCGAGCAGAAAAACCCAGATCGAAACCAGCGCGATCAGGTTCCAGTCGAATGAATTTTCGATTTTTTCGAGAATCGACTTTTCGGAGTCGGTTGTAAAATCAGGCTGACCGGTCATTATGCTTCTCCGGCCGGGTCAATCGGGCGCTCGGCCTTTTGCAGCAGCGCCTGGCGTTTCAGAAGCTCGGGATGGCCCGGGTTTTCTCTGGAGATGAGGTTGGCAAGGGCCACGGCAGCTTTGAGGTTGCCCTGTTTGATGAGTTCGTCGAGCAGCGGCAGATTGACCTCGATTTTGGCCGGATAGGCCGGAAGCTCTCTCTTGCTGGTTCCGTCAGGTGCAGTCAGTTCAAGACCGCATCTTGGGCAGAAATATTCGTGGGGGCGGCAACTGCTGTTGCATTCTCCGCAGGTGAAAAGAGATTTGGCCACCCAGACGAGAGCCTTCTGGATCAGGCGGGTGCCGGAGACAAACCCCGGGGTTTCTTCGTGGATGATTATGCCGTCGGGCAGAAAGTCGCTTTTGAAAGACTTTGCGGCTTTATGAATCTTGCCGTCAAAAATCTGGCCAACCGTATAAACCTTCTGTATGGCGTTTGATTTTTCGAGAATCCCGATCGATTCTTTGGAGCGCATGTAAACATCGCGATTTTCGAGGCTGTTGACCAGCCGGCTGGTGGTGGTAGAAAGTGTTTCAAACAGAAAGACGCATTCTTCGGGTGTGAAGACAAACTTGTCGCCACTTCGACCTGAGCTGGTGTCTCGCGTTTTAATAACGCTTTTAAGAGTGGCTTCGAGATCGAGAACTCTCTGTTCGAGCTGCTCTTTTTCGCGCAACACCGCTTCGGGGGTTGTGGAAGCCATGTTACCGCGCAGGTTTTTAAGGTCTTCCTGGGCATTGGCGAGGGCGGCTTCAAGAAACTTGATTTTGGCGTCGGCGGCGGCGATATTGTTGCGAAAGACTTCACTGCTGGGTAAGACGGCGAGATCGCGTTCAAGCTCGGCGATTTTCTTTTTGAGCGTGGCATTTTCGGTCTTAAGCTGCTCTGTGCTGATCAACTGGCTCTTCAGGTCGCTGATCTCAGACTTGTCGAGCTTCATGGCGTCCATCAGTGCGTCTTTGCTCTTTGAAAGCTCGATTTCTTTGTTTTGCAGAGTTTGACGCATCTGCTGGTTTATCGATTCAGCCTTGCTTAGAGCCGTTTCAAGTTCGACGATTTCGTTTTTCAGTGCCTCAAGAGCCGATTCGTCTGCAACCGGAACTTCAAGTTTTGCAGCGGGGCTGTTCTGCAGCTTCTCGATTTCTTCTTTGAGGCTGGAAATAAGCTTTTCTAGCTTTGCATTTTCGCTTTTCTCGAGTTCGAGGGCCTTGGCATTTTCAGCGGCCTTTTCCCGGAGTTCCTGGGTTTTGTTCATTTCCAGGAAAAGGGATTCTTCAAGCTTGGCATTGGTCTGTTTTATTGCCTGAAGCTCTTTTTCGAGGTTCTGATAGTCTTCGGTATTGCGGGGATCGTGAAACGCCGCTCCTTCGAGCTGAATAATCGTAGATCTGAGCGTGAAAGTCATGCTCTGAATCTGTTTTAAAACGTCTTCCCGGCTGTCTTTGGCGCTCAGCGAAGGCACCTGGCCCTTAAGATACACCAGCAGATTACGTACTATGTCGTCGAATGCAAGGTATTTCACTTAATTGTTCCGCTTCTGAGAGAGGTTATGCTTCGAGATTACTTTAAAGACCGTTCTAATGCAAGCCAGATTATTTGTCGGCTTTTTTCACCCTGTAGATGATCCAGGCAACAAAATATACTGCCAGCATTACGGCAAATACAATTGATATATCGTCAAATATTCTGACTCTTGTTAGGTCTAGAAACATAGCTTTTCGCAAACCCGAAAAAATATAGGTCGAGGGAAAAAAGGGAGCGATCTTCTCGACAAGCTGACTTGAGTGCTGCAGACTCGGAATCATCTGAAAAAAGAGAAAAAGAGTGGTTCCGATAGCATTGACCGAGCCTTGAGTCGTAGCGAAAGATGCGATGATAAGGCCAGTGAAAATGGTCATCAGAGAGCCTAAGAATGCTATCAGCAGAAGAAAATGCGAGTTGCTGCCCCATTTCCCGTTGAGTGTGAGCATGATGATTATCGTCAGCATGGCGATAGCGAAACTGAAGATTGATTTTCCGAGGATAAACTCAGAAGAGGTCAGCCGGGTGAGGAATATGGCGTTCAGCGTGCCTTTTTCGCGTTCTTCGACAATCGACATGGGCAGGGCCAGAAAGCCGACCATGCCGAGCGCCATGACAATGAGCATCGGAAACATACTGTCTGAGACGTTTCCGGCGTTGCTGGTGCTGCCTGCCACAGGCTCTGCCTTCAGCTCAAAAGGCAGGGGCGGGGCGACAATATTCAGCTGGTGTCTGATTTCGGCTTCAAAAACGCTTTTGAGGGTGTCGATACCAAATTCAGGCATGTGCGGGGGATAAAGAATCGTTACCGACTGAGACGCAGAACTGGTTGCATTTGCAGAAATCAGTCCGGGCAGGATGATGCCGAATCTGACATTGCCTTCAAGTATTGCTGATTCAAGCTTTTCGCGGTCCTGGAAAAAAGTCAGTTTCTTGCCGAGCCCTTTGCCGGTAAGAGCTTCAATAAGGGGTTGCTGTGGACTACTTATCATGCCGATTTCCGGCAGTGCAGCTTCGGTTTTGCTGTCTGAGACGATGTTGCTGAAAAGCAGGGAGAGGATGATGGGCGTGAGGACCATTAACACGACATGGTAATTTCTTGAGCCGTCGAGAAGGTCTTTGCGAAAAATTGCGTAAACAGCTCTCAAGTTCATGCGGCTTCCTCCAGATCCGGTTTCCAGGTGTCGCCGGTAACTTTAAGAAATACCTCTTCGAGTCTGGCTTCCTGGGTGTGAAGTTTTATAATCCGGCAGGTTTTGAGCAGTTCGGCCAGCTGATTTTTTTCGCTGTCGTCGTCGATCGAAAATTCGCGGCTTTCAGGGCCATTTTTGCCTGCCAGTTCGATTTTTACGGATCTGCGTCCGAACTGTTTTTTTAATTCTTCGGGCCTGCCACAGGCAACTACTGTACCCCGGTTCATGATGGCCAGTCGATCGCAAAGGCTGTCGGCTTCTTCCATGTAGTGTGTTGTAAGAAAGACGGTGGTGCCGTTGTCGCGGAGTTTGTTTACCAGATCCCTGATCAGCATTGCCGAATGTGGGTCGAGCGCTGAGGTTGGTTCGTCCAGAAAAAAGACTGAGGGGCGGTGCAGCAGGCCGCGTGCGATCAATGCCCGCTGTCGCAGACCACGGCTCAGATCTTTGCAGGCTTTGTTCTGATGCTCTGTTAAAAAAACCTCTTCGAGGACTTCGTCGATTCTTTTTTCTTCAACATTGTTCAGTTTTGCAAAAAAATCGAGATTGTGTCTGACGCTGAGCCGGTCGTAAAGATTCTGATAATCCGGTACAACACCGATCATCTGTTTGATGCTGTTGATTTCGGCGGGAACGGAGTTGCCGAAGATGCTTATTTCGCCACTGGTGGCCGGAATTTCACCGATGATCATGCGTATGCTGGTGGTTTTGCCCGCGCCGTTAGGCCCAAGAAAGCCGAAAATTTCGCCCTTTTCAACACAGAACGAGATGCCCTTCACCACTTCCTGGTTGCCATATTTTTTTGTCAGGCCTGATACGGATATTGCAGGAGTTGTCATTTTCTATGTCCTCAAGCTGATAGCATTGCTTCGGGTAACATTGTAACAGATTGACAGTTTTATTGCATTGTGGTTGAATTAGCACATAGAAAAGAGGGGCAATGAAAACAGAACAAAAACCGGCAAGATCCTTTCTGGTTACCAGCTTTCAGGGTGGAATAGGAAAAACCTTTGTTGCTTCTGGTCTGGCAAGAGCGCTGCACAAAAAAACCGGCAAGCCGGTTGCTTTGATTGAGATGAACTTTTTGAAGCCTTCGTCTTTGAGAGAGACAATTTTTGAAAGCCAGGAAATTAAAAGCAGCTTTCTCGATTACTACATGGGTAACTGGGCGGCCCTGAGCCAGAAGTCTCTGGCAAAGGTTTTCTCCGCGAAAGACGGGGTATATTTCATTCCCTTTTCCGGTGCCCGCAACAAGGAAACCCTTCTTCCGAGGTTTCATCTCAGCGAAAACGACATGGTTCCTGCTCTCGGGCACTTGATCAGACTTTTTGAACAGATGCAGGGCTATGTCATCATCGATTCTTTGATGCAGTTTTCTCCGATCGTTTACTACCTGCTGCAAAGAGCGGACGGAATCATCTATACCTATTCTTCGCAGCCGCCGTCGCCGTCTTTTGCCCAGAAATTTCTCGAAGAAATCGACTTCAGGCCGGGTTTGCGCAAAAAGTTACTCTGGCTTCGTAATCATGTTGAGGAGGGTAACGAAAGTCACGAGAGCTCGTTGTTTGAGCCTGAGCAGATATTGCCCCTGAGCGGCGAGGTTTTTAATTCCGGAAAAGATTGTCCGGTCGAGAAGCACCTGCAGATGCTCGCAGACAAAGCCATTTCCATGGCGGCGCTTGGTGTTGAGCCCGACGACTCAGACGATCGGGTCGAAACGATTCCAGAAGAAATTATCGATTACTCACGCAAAGTCAGACAGGAAATCATTGGCGACCTCGAAAAGAAATTCGGCATTTCAGATCATGAGCTGCGTGAGATTGTTGAACGCAAGATTGATGATGCGATGCGCCGGTCAACGCCGCCAAGCATTCCGGGGCATAATGCTACCGCCGAAGTCCGAAAATACCTGGTCGATGAAATTCTCGGACTTGGCCCCCTTGAAGACTTCATGCGTGACGAAGAAATTGACGAAATTATGGTCAATGGCCCTGACAGGGTTTTTGTCGAAAAGGGCGGCCGGCTGGTGCTCACCGACAGAAGATTCAATAACTCTGATCACGTAAGAACCGTTATTGAGCGAATTTTGATGCCGGTCGGCCGAACTCTCAACGAGCGCACTCCTTACGTTGACGCGCGCCTGCTCGATGGCTCGCGTGTTCATGCCATTATTCCGCCCCTGTCTTTGACCGGCCCGATGATCACCATTCGCAAATTTTCGCGGGTGCCTTTCACGATGGAAGACCTGGTTTATCGCTTTAAAAGCATGACCCCGGCGGTGGCTGAGTTCTTGCGCCTGTGTGTCCAGCTGAAAAAGAATATAATCGTTTCCGGAGGGGCGAGCTCTGGCAAGACAACTCTCCTCAACGTTCTTTCTAACCACATTCTGCCCTCAGAACGCGTGATCTGTATTGAAGACTCTGCCGAACTCAGGCTCAATCAACTGAATCTTGGGCGTCTGGAGGCCCGCCAGCAGGGGACAGAAGCAAAAAATCAGGTTTCCATTCGCGATCTGGTTCGCAATGCTCTGCGTATGAGGCCTGACAGAATCATTGTCGGCGAATGTCGCGGCGCTGAGGCGGTAGATATGCTGCAGGCCATGAATACCGGCCATGACGGGTCGCTTACGACCCTGCATGCCAACGCCCCAAGAGATGCTCTCGCCAGACTTGAAACCATGATTTTGATGTCGGGCGTTGATCTGCCTTTGCGGGCGATCCGCGAGCAGATTTCCAGTTCTGTGAATCTTGTGGTTCAGACCGGGCGTCTGGCCGACGGCCGGCGTAAATTGCTCGAGGTTGTCGAAGTTGTCGGTCTCGAAGAGAACATTGTCAAAACCCAGACAATTTTCAAGTTTGAAAAGCTCTGGATTGGTAAAGATGGAAAGGTTGCCGGTGAGCTCGTTCCGACTGGAATTCTACCGGAATTCATGAAGTCCATTCCTGGTTCGTTTCTTGAAGAAAATGCGCATCTGTTCAAAGAAAATAAGGCTACTTCACCGTTAGAGGAGGAAGTTGGTAAATGACCGTTATTCCTGTAATAAAAATCCTTGCTGTTCTTGGGGCGATAATCGGAATTTATTTTTTCCTTGAAGAACAAATGGACCTCAGTATCGACCCGAATAAGGGTAAAGACAGCTCCGGAAACACATCGAGGTATCTGCAGAGCATTACCGGTGCCAATCTTGAAGATCAGCTGATTGAAGTTCTTCTGATGATCAGTTCAAGTCTCAAGGCCGGCCGCAACCTGGATCAGGCCTTTGAACTCGTCGCAGTCTCGACCCCTCCGCCGATCTGCAATGAATTCAGAACTCTGGTCCAGGAAAGAAGACTCGGGGTGCCGATGGTTGAAGCTCTCAGCAATCTTGTGGCCAGAGTGCCGAGCCAGGACCTCAGACTTGCCGTCAATGCCACCATTTTTCAACAGGAAACCGGTGGTAACCTCGAAGATCTTTACCGGCAGATCGTTCTCACTGTGGCCGAAAGAAAGAAAATCATGGGAAAGGTTGTGGCGGGAACTGCTCACGCAAGGCTTTCTGGCAACCTGGTTGGTTCTATTCCGCTGTTTCTGTCTGCCATCATTGTGCTTTTCGATCCGAAATACCTTATGCCGATGCTT
>ERZ795032.451-NODE-451-length-46466-cov-7.103876_pt1 | contig 46466 bp, 37 predicted proteins | sample MGYA00375124_ERZ795032 | MGnify/ENA primary metagenome ERZ795032 (study PRJEB30167, sample SAMN05720154) | activated sludge metagenome | isolation source: Anaerobic digester | place: China | collected 2015-12-16 ...
GATCGATAAAGAGCTCTGAGCGTTTTTTATTACTGCAAGTGTCAAACTCAGGATATTATTATTATCTGCTGCTTGAGCCTGATATGGTGGCTCTCAAGGGGAACAAGGCCCAGATGCAGATCATTCAGAAGCTGATCGATATTTATCGCGTCACTGCAATATTGCCGGTCAGGCCGCAGGGCATGTCGGAATACCGCAGCTTTCTGGACCGGGTGCATGCCCTGTCGGTCAATCGCAACCCTTTTCTCAACCGCATGGTTAACCACGAGCTCAAACTGGTGGAAAACCGCAAAAACTGGCTTGAGCATTACCCGAACCTGGGCCGTATCGACGAGCTGGTTGCCGGCAAAATGCCGGGGGTTCTGGCATTTATCAAAGCCAGAACCGTTGGTATGCTCACCAATTGAATTGCAATCAGGGGCGGATTTGTTTATAATCAGGCGCCAAATCCATCTTCTGGTGTAGCATGACAACTTTTTTACTTAAATCTCTGGGCTGTAAAGTCAGTCAGTATGACGGTGAGCGTATTGCCGAAAAATTGCGGGCACACGGCCTGCAGCCGGCCGAAGATCATCCCGATATTTTCATTCTCAACGGTTGTTCGGTGACCGGTCGCGCCTCGCAGAAGGTCAGACAGACACTGCGGGCTGCCCGGCGCAACTGGCCAGCTGTCAAACTGGTTCTGGCGGGGTGTGAGGCGCGATTGATAACGCAGCGCCACGAAGAATTGCCAGACATCGACTGGTTGCTGAAAGACGGTGAACCGGCCTCTATCGCAGCCATGTTGGCTGCACTGGGGCTCGATACCGATTCTGCAGCCGTTGCCGGAAAAATTTCTCTGCCTGTCAGTGCCAAGACCAGAGCTTTTCTGAAGATTCAGGATGGCTGCAATCAGTTTTGTTCTTATTGCATTGTGGCTTATCTGCGCGGCAATGAATGGTCGCGGCCGATCGCTGACGCCGTGACCGAAGCCCGGGCACTGGTGGCAGAGGGGCATCGCGAGCTGGTTTTGACAGGTATACATCTGGGCCATTACAAACCATCGCTGTTGCATCTGTTGCGTGAACTCGATAAGGTTGATGGACTTGAGCGCATCAGGCTGAGCTCGATTGAATCGGTCGAAGTGACCGATGAGCTGATTGAATGGGTCGCCACATCACCGAAAGCCTGCCGGCATTTTCATCTGCCGCTTCAGTCTGGTTGCGATACGATTCTGGCGGCCATGCGCCGGCCCTATAAAACTGCCGATTTTAGAGGCGTTGTAGAAAAAATTCGGGCCAAAATGCCTCTGGCTGCCATTACTACCGATCTCATAGTGGGGTTTCCAGGCGAAACCGAAGCTGAATTCGCTGAAACCACCGGATTCCTCGAAGAAATTCAGTTCTCGCGCATTCATATTTTCAGGTTCTCACCGCGCGATGGCACACCAGCTGCAACCATGCAGGGACAGGTGGATAATCAGACTAAAATTGCGCGCTCAGATCGTGTTGAAAAGATCTGGAAAGCCTCTGCCAGAGCTTTTCATGCAAAGTTTATCGACCAGAAGCTTGAGGTGCTCTGGGAGACGATTGAAAACGGCGCGTTGTGCGGTTTTTCGCGCGAATACGTGCCCTGTCGACTGGCCATTGCCGATGAAAAATTGCTGAACCATCTCAGTCAGGCCGCAGGTCAGAAACTGACAGACGGCGACCTGCAGGTAATTCTCTGAGAAATCCCGTGTTTGCCGGGTTAAAGCCGCCCGGCATGGCCTTGCTGAAGGTCATCTGCCGACAGCTATTTTTTTGAAGTTTTTTTGGACTTTTTTGCAGTCTTTATCAGTTTTTTTCGTGCTTTGACCGCTTCTTTCCAGGGTTTCTCGGAATTTCCGGTTTTTTCGGGTGTTTTGGTTTCGGGCTTTGGTTTGCTCGTGCTGCCTTCGCCGTCAACCAGCGAAAACAATGCATTGGCCACCGATTCTTTATGTTCGAGCATCATCACCTTGGCGGTTTTGCCTTCGCCAAAAAACATCTGCCCCAATGTCTCTGAATCAATGTTGATAACCAGGCTCAAAACACGGTCAACGTGGTCAAAAAGCAGGCTTTCGACGTTGCGCATGAATCTTTCGGCTCCATCGTTGCTGATAATAAGCAGGCGGGAAACCCTTGTTCCCCTCTGCCCGCCGGTTTTTTCGTCAATGAGACTCAGGCCATGCGCCTGGATTTCCAGGCTGCGTTCAATTGATTCAAACCCTCTGACGATACGACCTCGCTTATGTTCAAGCTGCAGGGTTTTGATGAATTTTTCAGAAGCTGGTAGAAAGACAGCTTCGGTTTGGGCTTTGGCCCATAATTTTTTAAGATTATGACTGAGCAGTTCTTTGATTGCGGGGCCGCGCGGGTCGCTTTCTACCATTCTGGGAAGTTTTAATTCGCTTTTCACGGTTTCACCCTGTCTGAGAGGTTTTTGGCGGTTCAAACCGCCTGCTGACATAATACCAGAAAATTTTGCATCAGGCTCTTTAAAAGCTTGCACAAAAGTACTAATATAATCAGCGAATTTTCCGGCTCTGTTAAATCTTTTACTGGCGCGTTTTGAAGTGGTGCCGAATTTTTTCGGGCGCTGAATAAAGAGGGAACCTGACATGAAAAAAATCACGATAAACCTGTTTGCCTTCATAATGTTTTTTGCCGGTCTGCTGTTGACCGGATGCTCTGTCCCAGGCTCTTCTGGAACGCCGGTCGAAGATGATTCGGTGACCATAAGCGGGCTCGTCAGCGTTCCTCAGGTTGCTGCCAGCGGTATTCTGGCGGCAATTGGCGAGACGAATTCGCCCGATGCTTTTGCGCGTTTTGTCGCCAGTGCTGCCTGCCAGGTCAACGGTCGGGCGGTAACTTATTCTCTGAATGCCGATACCCGGGTTCTTACGGTCGAAAAACTACCGCCAGCCGCTGCTTATAATGTAGAACTTCGCTGTAACGGTCTGAAGCTAAGAGCTTTCGCTCCTCATACCGGCAGAAAAGTCAGCCTGCCAATGGGCGTGTCTCTCAGAAGCTCTGCCGACTGGCATCTTCGCGATGCGCTGGCGAAAGACGCGAATATTAAGCATGATCAACTCAATGACTATCAGGTTAAAACCGCTTTGCTCGATTCGCTCGCTGGTTCAATGCAGGCTGAGCTGAAAAAGTCGACAATGACGACAGCGGCTTTCGATAAGCATGTCTCTGATGCAACAACCGCGGCAATCAGCGGCAAAAGCTTTGCAGACTGCATGCAGCGTTCGACCACGGCATTTTCATATTCGGGCGAATATGCCGGCAATGTTCATTATTCTCTGCACAACGCCGCAGGAATAGCGGTTGTGGCGGTTCAGGCCGTGGCAAGTATGACCTGCTTTCAGAATGGCAATCAGGTGAGTGGCTCGGTCAGCATTGTACCTACCGGGGTGGTTCCGCTTGTCAAAAACCCCGGTATTCAGGAGCCGGGCAAAACTGCCTTCGCTTTTTCAGGCACGGTGAACAGCTACTTTCTTACCTTCGTTCGTCGTGGCACACTTGGCCCGCTGGCCGGCAAAAATCTCGACAGCTGGTTTGTCATGCCGGTAAGAGGTGGTCTGGCGGTTAAGAGTGACAACCTCGACACTGCCTACTACACAGGGCTGGTAACCCGACCGGGCGAGTTTCTGCTGCAGAAGAAGTGAGATCGTCAGGGTTTCGTCTGTTCATGCCAGTTCGAAGGCATTTCCATCCTTCATTTTGAAGGTTTTTATTCCGCTGCCAGCCGCTGTTTCAGCAGAATGCGGGCAAAGGATGATTTTTCGGCTGCGGGCTTTTCTGCTGTATTTTTCCATTGTTGCTGCCAACCTCACGGTAATGCCGGTTACGGTAAAATCGCGGCGACCCTGTTCGTTGCCCATGACGCCCATAAGCAGCTGACCGGTGGCAATGCCGACCCCGTTTGAAATCGCAAATTGTCCCTTTTCAGAGCGTTTCGCGTTCAATTCAGCAAGGGCCGCCGGAATAAACAGCAGAACAGCAAATGCAAACCACGCATTTATTCTGCCTGCTTTGCCGGGAGCCGTTTCGCTGATAACTAAAGCCATTATGGGATCAGATCCAGAAATACAATATTGAAACTTGAGAGTCCGGGAAAAATTATACCCGAACATGTTGCTTTTCGGGGCAGAGTTTCTTTCTGTTTTATAACGCCCTTGTCTGAGGCATGATGGCGGTCTACGGTTTTCAGATCAATCGTCCGATAATTAACCTAGAAAACTCGAACCAGGAAAAAAACATTAACAGAAGGCGAACAATTCTCTGGTTAATGCTGCTTGCGGCATGGCTGCTGCCTGCTGCTGGTTCGTTATTTGCCTCGACCCGGCCTGAGGGCTCATTGATGCCGGTGCCCTATATCGAGCGTGAAGAATCGAATACCGATACTCCGTTTGGCCCATACCGCGAAAAATCGGCGCAGCGTTTTGTCTATACTCGTAAAACCCCGAATCTGGTGAGTGAGCTCAACTTTCGGCATGTGCTTTACAAGGACCTGCTTGGTATCGCACCCGAAAAAAACTATCTCTATCAGGCTTCATTCAAGGGCTACAACATGTCGAGCCCCCTCGAATTCAAGGTTGGGCGCATCTTGACCGGCAATAACGTTCTGCAGACCGTCGATGGCATTTCGTGGTTTTACCCCTCCGGCAACCGGCTCAAAACCACCGTCGATTTTGGCAGAATAGCGGCGGTTGACCTCGATGGTTCGAGTCAGCCATCGTTTGCTGAGGGCCGCGTACACTACAGCTTCAACGACAATGCTTACATGGCGGTAAAATCGGTTAAACAGTTCGACGAAAATTATGGTGGCGCCATGCTTGGTTACAACGCCGACACTTTCAGGGTGAGCGGTGAATATCTTAACGGCGGCGCCACCGATTCTGTGCATCTGGCCATGCAATATTTCGAGCCGAAAAAGTTCGATCTGACCTCAGATTATCGGCTGCTTTTCAATGACAATACCGATTCAGGCATGATGCGGCATTTTGCTGGCCTCGAAAGCGGTCAGCTTTATGTCGAAGGCGGGGTGGGGAGTCAGTTCTGGTTTAACGGGCCAGAGATACCTGATTGCTGGTTCTATGACGGCAACCTGACATTCACCACAAAAAAGCGTGACCGGGCCAGTATCGGCTATCTCGTCGAAACCAGCACCGCTTCGACCAGTCGCACTCTCTATGGCCGTGCTGAACGCCGCATCTCGCACAAAACCACCTTCGGTATCGGTGTTGAAGATACCAGGTTCGAAAAGAGCGGTGGCACGGTGCAGAACCTTGAAGGCCGTCTCAATCGCAGAGTTCAGTGGGGTTGGGTCGAGCTTTCGGGCGCTGTCATAACCGGCGCCTCAGACTCAAATCTGCAAAAAGATATCAGACTGCGTGCCGGCTACGAGTTTTAATCAAATCCGGTCTTCTGGGCCACGGATTAACACAGATGCACACGGGTTGGGTTTTAAATTTGTTTTAATTTTGCAGATATCAGTAATGCCGTGCTCCTGGCTTTAAAAAAAGCGCTTGCAAGGCGGCCAGTGTTGGTTTAACATCCCCGTGGCCCGAATGGGAAGTGGAGTGAAAATCTCCCGCGAGTCCGTCGCCGTAACAGGGGACAAATGCCCGCTTTAAGGTCACTGTCGCATGATGGGAAGACCGGGCATACGGATGAACCTCAAGCCGGAATACCTCAGGGTCACATCAGAGCTTTTCTCTGGTGCATTTTACGCGAGGTGGCGATGACCCATGCTCAGAAAAGTTTTTGTTTTCCCCTTTTTCCTGTTTTCCTGTTTCTCTTCTCTCTGTTTTGCCGACCAGGCAAAATTGCCAGACAGCGGTGCCGGTCGGGTTTTTGACCTTGGCACGGTCGAAGTCAGTGCCCCGGCCTGGAATTACCCGGAAGAGATCACCGGCAGACCAGATGGTGAGACCTGGTTCGAAAGTCTGCCGGCAACCGGGCGCACAACGCTTGTCGAATCGCTCGATGGCCAGATGGGTCTGCATCTGCGCAGCAGCGGTGGCAGCGGTTCGGTAGCTGCAGTAAGTTCCGGTGGGCTTTCGGGCAACAAGATTCTTGTCGTCAAAGATGGTATGCCGGTCAACGACCCATTTACCGGCACTCCTGATATCGGCGACTTTTCGACTATGCAGTTCGAGAAAGCCGAGTTCTGGGAAGGAAACCGCGCGACTCTGTGGGGCAGCAACAGTATCGGCGGCACTCTGCGGCTTACCAGCCGTTTCCCGGACCATGGCCGGCTGCGCCTCTGGACAGACGGCCATGGTGGTCACGGTGAAGCGGTAGAAACGCGCCTCGAAACCGGTTCGGCAAAAATCGGGCTGCGGGTCGGGCAGTTCGACACTCCCGGCATTTCTGCGGCAGAGCAGACGACCGGCAATGGTGAACGCGACGGCTTCAATTCTGATTCAGGCTACCTGGCAGTCGAAACGCAGTTGCGCGAAAACCTGCAGCTGCAGTTTAGAGGCGCTTACAACGAAAGTCTGACTGACCTCGACGGCTTTGATTTTGTGACAGCCATGCCGGTTGATAACCTGTTTTTCAGGCAGAAAAAGATCAGTTCTCAGATAAATGCAGCGTTGATCAGGGCAGAACACAATGGTGAACTTAAATTGACGCATGTTGCCGCTCATAATGGCTTTTCCGGCATCGACGAGAGTAACCCGTTCAATGAATACGGTTTTGAGACAGCAAGGCAGAGGCAGGCTCTCAGCCGGAGTTTTGCCGGTAAGCGCGGTAGCTGGCTGGTTGAGCTTGCAAGAACCGAAACGCATGCGGTGAATACCGGCATTCTTTCGCTGCGCGAGACTGACAGGGCTGCAATTGTCGCCTGGGATGGCGGGCTTGGCAGCAGAGGCACGGTTAATGCCGTGTTTCGTCATGATGCACCACAGAACCATACCGCGGTCAACACTGGCAATCTCGAACTTGGCTGGCAGCTTGCCGCTTTTGATGTTTCTGCGGCCTGGGGTCGGGCATTCAGAATGCCGGCTCTCAACGAGCGCTATTACCCGGCTTATGGCGACCCGCAGCTTGGCGCTGAGTTTTCAACCTCGGCTGCAATCAACCTTTCTCGCCTGATAAAGGGGTTTGGCAGATTTGCAGCCGGAATAACCAGATTCAAGGTTGCTGATCTGATCGGCACGACCGCAACCACTGATCCCGCTTATACCTGGGGAATCAAAGCCGCAAATCTCGACCGGGCCGAAATCATGTCACATCAGCTGACCTTTTCTGACTGCAGATTGGCCGGATTCGAGCTTTATGGCAGTTTCTCGTGGCTTGACAAGGCCAGACTCGAAAAAACCGGCAAACAGGCACCAGGCATCGCCGACAGACAGGCCAGTGTCATGCTGGGCCGAAAATACGGCAACGCAAAATATTCTCTTCAGGGTCGCTGGTGGGGCGAAACCTGGGAAAACGCCGAAAATACGAAATCGGCACCCGCCAGTCACGACCTCTCGCTGTTCGTGCGCCAGACGTTCAAAGAATGCAGCCTCGAAGTCGGACTTCTCAACCTTACCGATACACAGCGACAGCGGGTTCTTGGCTACACACGCCCCGGTCGCCGCCTGACCCTCGCCTTTGAAGCATACTTCTGATTTTCTATAACAGCATAAAGAAAGCTTGAAGCCTTATCCGACAAGGCACGGGGAGAAGTCGGGATTGCTTTTTCGTAAGCTTGTTTTGCACAGGATGTGCACATGCAGAACCGCGCAGGATAGAGCGGTTCTGCTGAGCGAAAACTTGAGATTAAAGTCGACTGGAGCACCCGGCAGCATCTATCCTGATGCTGCCGAGTATCGCTGACCTCCTGTCAGCAAAAAAGCAACCCGACTGATAGACCGGGCCGTCGAATCGGTAAAGAGATTTCAATATTACAGTAATCAATATTTGGATTCAGTGGCCGGCTGATTTATTCGGCCGGCAACTGAAATGGCTGCGAGAATCTGTTATAATTTTCCTCAGATTAATCCAACTGAGGAGTAACTGATGTTTGGTGATACCCTTAAAGTCACTCTGAACCCCGAATTTGCCGCGAAAGATGCCATTATCTCTGACGATGCCAGAGGCAAATGCGAAAAACTGACTTATCAGCAGCTTGCCGATGAGGTTAAACGCATTGCCGGCATGATCAGAGAAGCCGGTATCGGACACGGGGAACGGATAATGCTGGTCAGCGAGAATCATCTGTTCTGGCTGCCGATCTTTCTGGGTATTGCCAACGCCGGCGCAATCGCGGTTCCGGTCGACGGAAACTGCGCTGTAGAGCGCTTTCATGCAATTGTCGAAGATTGTCGCCCTGCGGCAATCTTTATTTCTCGACGCTTCGAAAACCGTTACGCCGAATTCATGCTGTCTGGCTGCGAAGTTCTCGCAACCGTCGACCGCTATTTCGATCTTTTTGCCTTTGGCAGCGTGTCGCCGGTGGTCTGCGGTGATGCCGATGTTAAAGCCAGCGATATCGCAGGAATTATCTATACCTCGGGTACAACCGGCAAGCCAAAGGGCATCATGCTGAGTCATCGTGCTCTCGTTGAATCGGTGCGTCTGGGGCTGAAAATTTCTGGTTACCGCCATGAAGACAGAATGCTGGCGCTGCTGCCGTTTACCCACGTTTTTGCGCTGGTCGATTCTGGCCTGGTGATGCTTGACTGTCACTCAACCATGGTTATCTGCAACAGCTTCAACCCTGGCGAAATTATGCAGATGCTGATGAAGCATCGCATTACTTATCTTCTTGCCGTGCCCAGATTGTCAGAGCTTTTTGCCATGGGACTGATGCAGGCTCCGGATCTTAAACTTCCTGGTCTGACGATGATCATTGGTGGCGCTTCTCCGCGCCCGCAGATAATGCAGCTGCTTATTTCCCGTGGCGTCAGAACCTTTCAGGGCTTTGGCATGACCGAAACCTCTGCTGGCGTGCTTATTGGCCTGAACTGCCCGATTGAATCGGTCGGCCGACCGCAGGAGGGCGTTAAGGTTAAAATTGATCAGCCGGTAAACGGGGTAGGGGAACTTCTGATTTCTACCCCGACGATTTTTTCAGGGGTTTATGGTAAGCCAGAACTCGACGCTGAAATGTTTGTTGACGGTTACTTCAAGACCGGCGATCTGGCACAGATCGATGCTGAAGGTAATGTTCACATAAGGGGTCGCGCCAAAGAGGTTATCATATCGGGTTCGGGGCTGAATGTTTACCCTGATGAACTTGAGCTGCGCCTCGGCACACTGCCTTATGCCGAAGAATATGTTGTTTTCGGCTACTGCTCAGAAGGACTTGAGATACCGGCAATTGCATTGCTCAGCCGCAACGAGTTTTTAAAAGATAAAAGTGTCGGCAAGGTTCGCGACTTTGTCGAAGAAGACATTCGTCAGCGAACCGCCAACTGGCCCGACGCCGAAAAGCTGCGCCGCGTTTTTATTGTCGATAAACCGCTGCCACGTTCTGCCAGTGCCAAAATCAAGCGTTTCGAGGTTGCTGCAATGCTGAACCCGGATGCGGCAGCTAATCAGCAGGTCGGACACCCCGAAGGGCAACACCAGGAACCCCGTGATGAGCGACTTTTCGAGCTTTTTCGTCGCGAAATCGCCGCTTTTCTCAACGTCGACATTGAAAAAATCGGTATTTCCACCCGTCTCGATGCTTTTATGCAGCTCGACTCACTCGGAATCATTGCCCTGCTGATCAAGCTGGAACACCGATTTAAAGTCTCTTTCCGTGAATTGATCGGTACGCCGGTAGAAACCTTTTCCGATGTGTTCGCTTATCTGGCCCGCCGCGCCGATTTGAAAAAGATTTTCATTTCGACAGCGCCAGAGAAAGCTCAAAAAAGTCTGCCGCCGCTGCTTGATTTTTCGCAGGCGGCAATCGAAGAACGTCAGCTGTTTGTTCGCGAATTGACCGGCAAAGGCGACTTCAGGTTGCCACTGCCTGATAAACCCGAAGAGTTTTCGGGCAATATCGAAGGCTTTACCGGCTTCGCCCAAATTCCGGTCGGTGTTTGCGGCCCATTGAAGGTGCTCGGCAAACATGCGCATGGCGATTTCTATCTGCCGCTTGCAACGACCGAAGGGGCGCTGGTTTCTTCTGTCGCCAGAGGCTGTCAGGTTATCACCATGTCTGGAGGCGCCGAGGTGCGACTGGTCAGTGACAGCGTTGTCAGAACCCCGGTTTTTGTTTTTAGCTCTTTAAGCGAACTTGAAAAGTTTTCCGGCTGGGTCGACAGTAGTTTTAAAGAAATCAGAAAGGCTGCCGAAAGCACCACCAGCCACGGTAAACTCAAAGAAATCGAGCATTTTCCGATTGGCTGCCAGTTGATTCTGCGCTTCAGCTATTCGACCGGTGATGCTTCTGGCCAGAACATGACCACTATCGCGACCCGCTGCGCCGTTGACTATATTCTCAAAAATTACGCGGGTCGCATCGAAGACTGGTTCCTTGAATCGAACCTCTCTGGCGATAAGAAGATCAACAGTATCAACTTTACCGGCAACCGTGGCAAGAAGATCGTTGCCGCCTGTCGTATTCCGGCCAGTCTGGTTAAACAGATTCTGCATACCACGCCTGAACGCATGTGTCGCCTGGCAGATCTCTCGATGGTTACCTCGATTCAGGCGCATGCCTTCGGGGTACAGGCTCATTATGCCAATACTCTGGCGGCTGTCTATATTGCCGCAGGCCAGGACCCGGCCTGTGTCGCTGAATCGGCCGCCGGCATCACCTATCTGCAGATGGTCGATGGCGACCTGCATGTCAGTGTTACCCTGCCAGGATTGATGGTTGGTACGGTTGGTGGAGGCACCAGGCTTCCGACCCAGAAAAGCTGCCTCGAAATCATGCAGTGTGCCGGGCCGGGCAATGCTCAGAAGTTCGCCGAAATTCTTGCGGCCGGAATTCTTGCCGGCGAAATTTCGATTATCGGAGCTATGGCCGCCGATGAATTTACCGATGCACATGCCCGCTACGGCCGGGTCGGTGGCATAAAGCCAGGAGCAAAGGCCTGATATGAAAACAATTTTCGTTACTTCCGATGTAACCTACGTGAAAGACAACTATCTGTCGCTCATCGACAGGGTGACCAGTCAGAAAGACCTGCCGGCCGGTATCGACGCGGCGGCGGTAATCATGATCAAAGTGCCGGAAAAGTTGCTGTTGAAAAATATTTTCGGCCTGCTCGCCATTGGTGCCCCCGGTTTCAGTTTTACCTTGATGCGTAATCTGCTGCAGTCGCGCCTGAACGACCCGCGCGTCAAACTGTTGAATGAGCGCGGCATCAGGCTTTTCAGCTGCAAAACTGTGAACAGTCAGGCGGCTTTGCAGTTTATCGGTGGCCTGCAGCCCGACCTGATGGTTAATATGCGTACCCGCAATATTTATAAAAAACCGGTTCTCGACCTGCCCAGAATCGGCTGCATCAATATTCATCACGGTCTGTTGCCAGACAACCGGGGTACGATGTGTGATCTCTGGGCCTGGATCGAAGATCGGCCGGTTGGCTTCTCAATTCACTGGATGAACGAAAAGATCGATGATGGTGCGATTATAGAGCGCTGCGAGGTAGATACACAGGGTGTGCGCTCATATATTGAGATTCCATTCAGGTCGAGCCAGCTCGAAGCCCCTTGTTTATTGAACTGTCTTGAGCGGATCAGGCGGCACGGCCGCACTATCGGCATGCCGAACGTCACCGAAAAAGAAAACTATACCCGTACACCTTCTCCGGCAAAAATCGCTGAGATCCGCCGCCGCGGTCTGCGTCTCTGAGGCACTGAATCCTCCACTTCTGGTCCTTTGTCATATAAGAATTGCGATGTTCGTTCTTTAACTCATTATGTGCAGAGGTTTGGCCGTTTGACTACGCTCGATGGTGGGGTAAACATTTTATTGTCTGTGCATTTGCTGCGTGTTAACCTGATTCGAAATTAAATTGAGAAGAACTTGCTTGCAATTACGCTGTCGGCACTGCGCCGGCCAGTATCTGCGGAGGTAGTATGGCTTTTGTTTCCCGCTGGTGGCAATTTTTAAAAGAACGGCATCAGCCGTTCGGCATAACTCTTATGGTCAGCGCTTTTTTCGCTGCCAGCGCCTTCATGGCCTATCAGCCGGGGGTGCATGCACCCCCCTGTTGGAAACGCCTTACTGCCGGTTTTATCGTCGTCTGGCTGATTTTTCTGCACATGCGGCTGTTCGACGAAGTTAAAGATTACCATTTCGACCGCGAGCACAACCCCGAAAGGCCCCTTGCCAGAGGTTTGATCAGCGTTGGTGAATTCTCGGCGATGACTCTCGTTTGTCTGCTCGCAGAACTGACCGTCTCAGGCATAATGGCCTGGCCGATGCTGCCCGCCTGCATCATGGTGATCTGGTTCACTCTGATGATGCGCATGGAATTTTTTATCGGCGACTGGCTGCGGCCGCAACTTGAGCTGTATGCGATCACCCATACATTTTCAGCGGCGATGATCAGTATGCTGATTCATACGGTTGTCTGCTTTTCCGATGCGGCCCAGGCCGACCGTTCGACCCTGCTGTTTGCGCTTGGCAACTGGTTCGTCTTCAATGTGTTCGAATTTGGTCGCAAAACCTTTGGCGCCGAAGAAGAGCGCGCTGGTGTCGATTCATATTCGGCACGGCTTCGCCCATGGGGTGCGGTTGTGCTGCTTCTGGTAAACGTTGCTGCTGCCTATCTGGCATTTTATTACGCCGCCGTCAGCAAATTTGCCGCCGTTGCCGATTTGAGACTTCTTGGCCCGGCAGCTGCGGTTACCCTGATCGTTGTCATTGCCGGGGCATTGTATGCGTTCAAGCCTGATAAAGCCTTTGCCAAACTCTATCGCGGCATGGTTACCCTTTATCTTCTCGCTTATCCGGCTGCAATCGCCGCTTCGATCTATCTGCTAGTCTATCGTTGAAAATCGGGCGAACCAGAAATGAGCGGCCGGGCGGCAAAAATCGGTAACAATGCCTGATAAAGCGGGCTGATTTTGTATATTGGCGTTTGCGGGTTTGTCGGTTACAATTATTACCTGAATCAAAGACAAAAACGAGGAAACCGCCATGTATATAGTTTCTTGCGCAAACCGCAATTTTGCAGAGGTGCTGCCGCTGGTCGGCGGAAAGGGTGGCAATCTTCTCAAACTGACCGAAGCCGGTGCCGATGTACCGGCTTTTGCAGTTCTCACCCGCCAATGTTTTGATGATTTCATCGATTCTTTCAGAGACGAATTTAAAAAGAAACTGAAGGCAATCGACTGTTCCTCACCTGATAAAATCGCCCGCACCGCCGGCGAATTGCGCGCCTGCATCTGCGGCCACAAAATCCCCGAAAAGATCAGAACCGAACTATTTGCCACGCTGCGCAGCCTTTTTAAGAACGACTGTTTTGTGGCCGTGCGCTCATCGGCTCTGGGCGAAGATTCAAAAGAATTTTCCTATGCCGGTATGCTCGATACCTGCCTGTTCAGGCGCACTGACGAAGAAATCTGTGAAGCGGTAGTTGTCTGCTGGTCGTCGATTTTTTCCGACAGGGCGGTTGCCTATCGCAATATGCGCGGGATTCCGCAGGATGACGTTTCGATGGCCGTTGTCGTTCAGGAAATGATCGACGGCGTTGCCTCCGGCGTCACTTTTACCGTCAACCCGACGACCCGTTACCAGGATGAAATTCTCATCACCTCGGTATTCGGTCTCGGTGAGGGGCTGGTGTCAGGTACCCTCGATTCTGACCAGTTTATCTGCCTCAAAAAAGAAAACTATCCGGTAATCGAAACGCAGCTGGCCGACAAGGTCGAAAAGCTGGTTTTCGACCGCGAGAAAAATTATGGCACTAAGACCGTCGAGGTTGCCGCCGATCAGGCGAAAAAGCCAAGTCTGAGCGAAGCGCAGCTGCGCAGCATTGCCACGGTTTGCCACCGCATCGAGGGGTCCTATAGCGGAGTACCGCAGGATATCGAATGGACTATCGACGGTGCCGGCCGGGTTCGCATTCTTCAGGCCCGCCCGATCACGACCATCGATAAGCCCGTTCCCTCAGAGCGCCAGTATTCAACGATCTGGGACAACTCGAACATCGTCGAGAGCTATTCTGGCGTCACGACGCCGTTGACCTTTTCGTTTGCCATCTACGCCTATCACCGTGTCTATGTGCAGTTCTGTCAGGTGCTGATGGTGCCCGAAGAAGAGATAAAGGCCAATGACTTTGCCTTTGCCAATATGCTCGGCTTTCTTAACGGGCGTATTTATTACAACCTGAAGAACTGGTATCGGCTGATTTCGGTTCTGCCGGGTTACAGCTACAACAGTCGCTTCATGGAAGGCATGATGGGCGTCAAGGTCAGCTACGACAAGACGGTTAAGCACAAACCGATGGGCTTTTTCCAGAAGTATTTCTGTGAACTGCCGCGACTGGCACTGGTCGGCGCGAATCTGGCATACCGTTTCTGGCGCACAGATGCCGAAGTTAAGCATTTCATGCAGGTTTATCAGGAACAATACGACAAATACAAGGATTTCGACTTCAATGCAGCGCCGGCGCATCAGCTGGTCGATATTTTCAACGAACTCGACAATACGGTGCTGGCCAACTGGAAAGCACCGATCATCAACGATTTCATGGCGATGATTTTCTACGGCGTGCTCGATGCGCTGATGAAAAAATGGGAACTCAACGCTGACCCGGCTCTTAAGAACGACCTGCTCGCCGGTCAGGGCAACGTCGAAAGCACTCTGCCGCTGCGCACCATTCAGAAAATTGCCCGGTTCGTGTCGGCTGATGATGAACTTAAAGAGCTTTTCCGCAACAAAACCGCCGCGCAGCTGAAAGAAATGTTCATCCCGCTGCCCGGCGCCGATCGCCCGTCGAGCCACCAGCAGCTGGGCGCCCAGGTCGCCGATTATCTCGAAAAATACGGCTATCGTGCTATGTGCGAACTGAAACTCGAAGAACCGTCGATGAACGAGAAACCAGAATTTCTCTTTGACATGATCAAGAACTACTCAGCCGCTCCAATGCCCGAAGAAGGTGATGTCGGCGATAAAGAACGCAAGGTGCGCGAGGCTGCCGAACTCAAAGTCAGAACCCTGCTGCGCGATGACGGCATTTTCTTTGGTCTGATCAAGAAAATCGACATTCTGATGTTCGTTGCCAACTGGGCCAAGAAGGCGATGGCCGTGCGCGAATATCAGCGCTTTGCCCGCACCAAGATGTATGGTCTCGTCAGCCGCATTTACAAGGCCTTTGGTCGCCGCTTCGTTGAGCGTGGCCTGCTTGACAAGGTCGACGATATTTTCTATCTGACGATGCAGGAAACCCTCGAATACGTCACCGGCACCGCTCGCAGTCAGAAGCTGCGCGAGCTGGCAGCACTGCGCCGCGCCGAATTCGATGAATATCGGGCCATGGACGAACTGCCCGACCGTATCGAAACCACCGGCATCACCTACTGCAACGACCTGACCCGCGGCATGCTGCCTGCACAGGCCGGCGATGACGACCCAGATATCATTCGCGGCATCGGCGGCTGTTCTGGTAAGGTCACCGGCAAGGTCAAGGTCATTCTCAACCCCGGCGACGACATGTCGCTGAATGGCGAAATTCTCGTGGCCGCCCGCACTGACCCGGGCTGGGTGCCGTTGTTCGCGACCGCTTCCGCTCTTCTCATCGAGCGGGGAAGTATGCTGTCACACTCGGTAATCGTGGCGCGCGAGCTTGGTCTGCCTGCGGTTGTCGGCGCCACCGGCGTTACCAAGAAGGTCAAGACCGGTGACGTGGTTGAACTCGATGGCACTACCGGTATAGTAAAGATTATTTCCCGCGCCTGATTGGGCGAATTTAAAGATCGGAGACTCTGAAAATGAAACCAGCAGTAGTTTACAGCAACGTATGGGAAGACCCCGAACTCAACCGGGTCTCTTTGAAAGTTAAGCCCGGTCAGAACGTTCTTTCGATAACCTCAGGCGGCTGCAACTCGCTTTGCCTGCTGCTCGAAGATCCGGCGAAGCTGATTTCGATCGATCTCAATCCCGCTGCTCTGGCGATGCTTGAATACAAGCGGGCCGCGATCATGGAACTCGAATATGATGAATTCATCGATGCGCTCGGCACGCCGTTCCTTTTCAAGCCTGAGAAATCGCCGGAATACCGCATTGAGCTCTATAACCGCATCAGAAAACACATGCCGGCCCATGCCGCCGCCTTCTGGGATGAAAACCTGCATAATATCAAGAGTGGCATCATGATGTGCGGCAAGGTCGAAAAATTCTTCAAATTCTATCGCACCGTGCTTGGCTGGCTTTATGGCAAAGAAGAAATCATGAAGCTGTTCAAGGCCGAAAATCTCGAAAAGCAGCGCGAAATTTTTGCCAATTTCCGCAAGAAACGCTGGAACGCTCTGCACCGCCTGCTGCTCAACCGTGGCGTTCTCAGTCTGGTAAAGGGCGCCCATTCTTTTGCCCAGGTCGATTTCGAAGATTTCGCCGGCAATCTCAACCGCAAGCGTACTCTCGGTATGACCAGATTTTTCAACCCCGACAACTATTTTATGTGTCTGCTGATGCTGGGCGGGCACTACCATGAAAAGGGTATGTCGCCTTATCTGCTGCGCGAGAATTACCCGAAGCTCAAAAAGAACATTGATCGTCTCGAAATCTTCCAGGGAACGATCGGTGATGTGCTCAAAAAAGACGGGCCGGGCAGTTATGACCGCTTTAACCTGTCGAATATCTTTGAATGGATGACCAATGAAGTATTCAACGGTATCATTCGTGAAGTTCTCGAACTGGCACGCCCTGGCGCACGCATGGCCTGGCGCTATACCTTTGCCCGCCCGCGCGAGCTCGATGCCCAGAACCTCGACCGTCTGGTCTATGAACCCGAACTTTCAGAGCAGCTGTTTCAGCAGGACCGCGCCTTTATCTACGAAAGTTTTCACGTCTACCATCTGAAGTAAGATCAGAAGCCGGGAGCCGGGGTATTACCCCGGCTCTTTGTTTATGTTAGAATTAGGATAACGTACTATCGCGGAGGCATTATGCGACTACAGAAAATATTGATGTTCGTGCTGGTTATGGTTCTGGCCGGTGCTGTAAGCGCCATGGCACTCACAGCCCAGGAAGTCCTGCAGAAAGTCGAAGACCGCTACATCGGCAAAACTTCAAAAGCCAATGTGCAGATGGACCTGATCGATAAGAGCGGTGGTGTGCGCGTGCGCAAGCTGACCATTTCACGCCGCAAGATCGATGGCAGCAATAAAGACAATTTCATCCATTTCGTGGCGCCGCCAGATATTCGCAACACCACTTATCTGGTTAACGAAAAGAACCGCGACAAGCAGAAATGGATCTATCTCTCGGCTTTCAAGAAAACCCGCAAGATCGTCGCCGAAGATTACGCCATGGCTTTCGTTTCAAGCGACTTTACCTACGAAGATATGGATGATATCAGAGCCGACGATTATGTCGCCAGCGATCTCAAAGAAGAAAAACTCGGTGACAAAGATGTTTACTCGATCTCGGTGACCAAAAAAGATGCTAATACCAGCTACGCAAAAGTTATCATGAAAGTCTGCAAAAACACTTTCATCGTGCTGCGTTCTGAAATGTACGACAAAAAGGCTCCTGACAAGATGATCAAGGAGATGACCGCTTCGAATCTCGAACAGATCCAGGAAATCTGGACTCCGAAAGAAGTGGTCATGAAAGACCTGGTCAAAGGCACTTCGACCAGCCTTAAAACCGCCAAGATAGCTTACGACCTGCCGCTGAGCGCCGACGAATTCTCACAGCGCAACATGGAAAAATAACTCTCCTTCACTTTTTCGCCAACCGGCCCGAAGTGCAGAACCGTTGCCTTCGGGCTTTTTCTATGCCCGAACCCGTGACTCATTTTGCCGCTAACCCGGCTGCCCGTGTATGCCGATAAAATTAATAAGCTCTTGAATAACAAAATTCAACCGGTTCGGCGGCCCGGTCTATCAGTCGGGTTGCTTTTTCTCCAGCGATTCGCTTCGCTCAGCAGAACCGCTCTATCCTGCGCGGTTCTGCATGTGCACATCCTGTGCAAAACAAGCTTACGAAAAAGCAATCCCGACTTCTCCCCGTGCCTGATCAGTAAATACAGCCGGCTTTAATTTTGGTTTTTTAGATACAGAATAAAAACTGGAGGCATGCAGATCAGCCGTTTTCTGCATATAGAGCGTCGACCGGCTGGGGCCGGCGCGACATGGCGGGCCGTATTTTATACGGCGATTCTGCTGCTGCTGGTTTTTTGCGGGCAGTCTGCCGTTGCTGACGATGGCTGGGATGACTGGGGCGATACGGGCACGGCTTCTGGCACTTCTGAGCCAAAAATCAAACGTCCGTTCATCTCTGGCTGGTGGAACTGGCAATACAACGAGTTTTCGTCTTTCGACCAGGGTCGGGTGACTTTCGAGAAAGAGCTTGGCAAGGGCAGCAAGCTGGTTACCGGCGGCCGGGTTAATTACTACACCGAAGATAACAACAAGAAGTGGAAGGTGTTTCCGGGCGAAAATTACTATTTCTGCAAGGCCGGCGACTTCGATTTCAAGGCTGGCCTTCTGGTAGAAAGCCTGGGCAGCGGCGACAAGTTTTCGTTTGTCGACAAGATCAATTCACGCTATTTCCATAATGGGCTGGCGAATGATTATGATCGCGACAAAAAAGAAATCCCCGGGGTAAGGGCGACCTGGTACATCAATAAGCACTTCAAATTTTCGGGGCATTACCTGCCATATTTTACCGCGAGTGAGTTTCCTTCGATCTTCAGTAAGTGGGCCTATGCGATTCATAAGTCGCTTGCCAACGAGCTTCTGTTTAAGGGCGGGGTGTACAACGCCGCGAATGATGCCGACTTCGACCCGCAGTTTCACGTGGAACTCAGTTCAACTTACCCTAAGCTCGAAATGCGCTGGCATTATCTGCGAATGAAAGAGCGTCTGCCGATTATCAGTCAGGACAAACCCGGTATTTTTAACGGCAGTTATCCGCTTGATGAAACTTTCGCCGTTGATGGCAGTGTCAATGTTACCGAAGAGTTTCTCATGCGCTACGAGTTCGCTCTGAGTCGCAACCGCACCTGGACAACTTTTGAAAACGGCCATATCGGTAAAAAGTTCTACAGCGACCATTATGGTATTCTGCTTGGCACCGACCGCAATCTGCCCAACAACTTCTACGTCAATGTACAGGGCATGGTTTCACATGTGCCTGATCTGCTGAGAACGACACCGTTTCAGCTCAACGAAACCGAATATCTCAGTTCGCTGCAGATGCGCCAGAACTTCAGACAGGAAAAGCTGCAGATTGAATTCAATGCGCTCAAGAATTTTACTTCGGGCGAGTATGTGCTGACCCCGAAAATTCTTCTGGTTAAATCAGACTACCTGACTTTTGTGTTTGGCTATCAGCTCAATGGCGAGGGCGCCGAATCGCTTGGCCCGGTTGGCCAGTTTTCAAAAAACAACACCGCCGTCTTCGAGACCCGCGTCACTTTTTAAGAATTTCGGCGGGTTTGATCAGATAAAAGCGATCTGAAATTTTGACCAGCGGGTTGATCGAGATCCACTTCTGACGGTAGTTTTGCGACGCGCCTTCAAAAGTTACATAGATACTGGTGCCATCGAATTCAAGATCTTCGGAGCCGGCGGCGATTTCGGCGGTTTTCAGCCAGTTCTTTTCGTCGGCGAGTTCCCATGCTTCGGCGCTGAAGGTCTTCGACTGCCCGGCCGGCTTAAAGCTTACTTTCGTCGGCGGGGTATTCAGCGGGTTTTTGTAAAGCGCCAGTTTGGCATTCAGGGCCCCGTAAGACAGACTCAGTGCCGCGTATTTGCCGCAGATGGCCATGCCCTGAACCGATTCACGGCAGAAGATCAGACGATCAGGTTTAAAGGCGGTTCTTGTGGTTTCGCCATCTTTGAAGGTATATTTCTGTGAGGCGGTGGGCAGGCCGTCGGCGTTGACCTTGTACCCTGCGATCCAGGTGTTGCGGCCAAACGGATTCTGGGTGTGGTGTGCCACCGGTGCAAAGCTTTTGCTCGAAGCTTTGACGAAGTCACCGACCCAGATCTGCGTGCCATCGAAGCTGACGAAACTCGCCTTGCTGTCGACTTCGAAGATGCGCTCAGCGGTCAGATCGATTGCCGGAATATTCAGGCTGGCAGGTATGCCCTTGTTGGCTGAAGTCGGTGCTTTTGCGCTTTTGTCGTTAAGAAAGTCGAGGATTTCTTCAAGCCGGAAACCGTAAATTTTGAAGCCGGAAGCGACCCAGACATATTTACCGGCGACAGTCACACCACCGGCGTGCCCGGTATAGGGTTTGTCGCTGCTCTGATACAGGCCAAAGCGGCGCAGCGGCTTGCCGGTAGCGGTTTCAACGACGACCAGCTGTGATGGTTCATCGGTATAATCGAGTTCTGGATAATAAGAAAGCAGGGTATAGCGGTATTTGCGAGGCTTACTCTGTTCAGATGCCGGGGTTATGACCTGTTCCGGCAGATAACAGATGCCCTGGCAGACAAACTGGCGGCCGTCGTGGCCGGGAATTTTGCCGGAACTGCTGACAAAAGCCGGTGGTTTATCGTCGGTCAGTGCCTGATTCAGCTTGCCGGTGAGCTTCTGGTAGCCTTTTTTTACTTTGCTGACAAATCTTTGCCAGAGACCTGGTTTTTCGGCTTCAGTACTGCCGGCTGCCCCGGATGATGCTGAAGATTGTGAAATGGTTACCGGCTGATCGGTAAAAGGCGAGATGGCAAAAGCGTCCGAGGCAAAAGAAAGCATTATCAGAACTGCGCACAGGTAGAGGCAGATTTTTTTAGCGGTCATATTTCTTCTCCGGTACAGAGTTATTTTTAATATACCATTCTCAGGGGCATCTGGTTTTTAAAATTGCATTAACAGCGACGCAAAAATGTTGTATCATGGCGCGAGATCAAGCTGGAGCCAATCTCAATGCGCAAACTTCAGGCGTTTATTATTTTATGGTGCTTTTCATTTGCCTGTTTTGTCTGGGCGGGCAGCTACAAAACCCAGGCCAATCTGCGTTTTTCACATAAGACTCACGAAAAGAATTCGGTTAACTGTGCTGTCTGCCATGTTAACCGTGAAGGCAGCGAAACAGTTATGCCAGCGGTGCCCCCAGGCTGGCAGCCACTGCGGCCTACCAACATTGTTGCTTCGAGCGTCGGCGGCATTTTTTCGCAGAAGGTCGAGGTCGACGACACTTTCGGGCGCCCCGGTGAAAAGCGCTGTCTTGAATGCCATTTCAAGACCCGCGAGAAGAGCGACTGCGGTCTCTGCCATCTCGAAAAGCCCGGCGAGACAGTGCGCGCCCGCAGACGCCTCGGAAAAGATTTCGTTTTTTCCCATAAAAAGCATGAAAAGTTCGAGTGCAGCCGCTGTCACCCCGGCATTACCGAATGGGAAAACCTCGATGGGCACATGATCAATGCGCAGATGGAAGACTGCCTCGTTTGCCACAACGGCAAAGATGCACCCAAAAACTGCATCATGTGCCATAAGCCAACCCCTTATCCTGCTGATCACACCGGAAACTACGAAAAGAAGCATGGGCTTGCCTATCGTTCTGACCCGCAGCGATGCCGCATGTGTCACGAAGATTCTTCGTGTATTGAATGTCACTCGCGTAAGCCCAAAGATCACACGCTGGCCTGGGTTCGCTACCGCCATGGTCTGGCGGCAAAAACCAACCCGCAGAAGTGCCAGGCCTGCCATTCTGACCCCTATGTCTGCAGGCGCTGCCACACTGACTGGTAAGGGTTGTTCACAACTTTGAACAAAGAGAGTATCATGTTACAGATGGATTTCTGTAACAAAACGGGAGGCAGCCGGGATGGACGGTCTCGAACGGATCAGGATGCAGGATCTTATTGAAAAGGTAAATGAGCAGTGCGATAACTCTTACGAGGGCTGTGTACAACTTTTGTCGCGATTGATCGCCTGCCGGTCTCTCAGCGGCCAGGAAGCCGAATGTGCTGAAGTTCTGGTCAGTTTTTTTAATAATCGTAACGTACCCTGTTTTGTTGACGCGCGCGGCAGCGTGCTTGCCGTGTCTTTCCCCAGGCATGCTTCAGGTGAGCCGCCGATCGATATGGCTGCTCAGGGGTCCTCATGGCTCAGAGCCGAGCTCGAAAAAGCCAGAGAAAGAGGCTTTAAAATACTTGCCTTCAATGCCCACATCGATGTGGTAGGCGCCGATAATCCTGAAGAATGGCGCGATGACCCTTTTAAGGCTGTACGAAAGTTCGGGCGCATTTTTGGCCGGGGAACCTGTGATATGAAAGGGGCGCTCGCGGCGATGGCAATGGCCATTTCTCTGTCGCGTGAACTTGACCGCAATTTTGATCGCAACTGCGTTCTGCTCGGTTGTTTCTGCACAGAAGAAGAGGTTGCCGAGGGGCTGGCATTCAAAGAACTGCTCGAAGAATTTGCCGTCAGGCCTGATATGGTCCTGCTCGGCGAGCCCTCAAAAATGCAGATTGCCCGGGGGCAGCGCGGCAAACTCGAAATGCTGGTGGAAACGGCGGGTGTATGTGCGCATACTTCAGTGCCTGAGGCTGGCAGTAACGCGGCTTATAAGCTTGCCCGTGCCCTGCTTGCCATAGAAAACTTCGATGCCGAGGAACGTTTCAAACACGGGCTTGAGCCTGAACATATCCTGCAGAGAACGACGATGGTTGCTGCAACCATCGAGAGCTGGCCGAAAAGCAAAAGCTTTGTGCCGAACCGTGCGAGAACCCATGTTACAGCGCGTCTGGCCCTGGGTGAAAATCTGCAGTCGGTTGGTCGGCGCCTGATTGCAGATGAAAACTGGCCCGATGCCAATATCACTCCGATTGTCTATAAAGGCGTTTCATACAAGGGCAAGGAAAGCGAGTGGAAAGCGGAACATCCGGCCTGGGAGACCTCGACCGATCACCCGTTTTTTCATCGGCTTTCACAGATTTATAAAGAGCTTTTTGACGCCGAACCGGTCGACAAGATCTGGCCATTTTCAACTGACGGCGTTTACAGCGCCGGCATGGCCGGAATTCCGACTCTCGGCATCGGCCCTGGGCACGAAGAAGTGGCCCACAAAAACGACGAGTGGGTTGCAGAAGAAGAGCTTAAAAATGCCCTCAGACTATACACCCTGCTTGGGTTCTATAAGCCCGAACAATAAAGCTCCTGAAAACTGATTTTAGGTTGCGGGCAGAAAACCGGATGCCTCTGGTTCTTTGGCCGCACAGGCTATGCGGCTGCGCCTGATCCAAGCTGCCCAAGAAACAATCGGTATTCCTGGCGCGATTTGTCCTGGGCTTCGATTCTTGCCTGATTGATTGCCTCGTGGTGAGCTTTTACCAGTTCGATGATTTCGGCGTCGAGCTTGTTGTTCTGGCCCATTTTATCGATGACGATGATCGTCTGCTCATTTGACATGCCCTTGCGATAGGGGCGGTCTTCGGTGAGAGCCGTAAACACATCGGCGACCGCCAGCAATCTTGAGCCAAGCGGCAGGTTTTTGCGCTCAAGCCTGAACGGATACCCGGTGCCATCGAGTCTTTCGTGGTGATAAGACCCATATTTGTTGATCAAAGCCAGGTCTTCTATCGGTTCGAGAGCGCGGTAGGTATAAAAAGTGTGACCACGCATCAAGTTGAACTCATCGTCGGTCAGCTTGCCGGGTTTTTCGAGAATTTCGGTCGGAATTGCCAGTTTACCAAGGTCGTGCAGATAACCGGCCACCTTCAATTCGAAACATTCGTGTTCGTTGAGGCCGGCAAGCATGCCGAGATACTCGGCGGTAGCCGAGACACCACTTGAATGGGTTGCGGTAAACGGGCTTCTGAAGTCGATCATGCGGCGTATCAGACTCGAGAATGAAAGCAACTCGCGCTTGTTCATGTGAATCGTTTCAAGCATCACTGACTGCTCGAGCTGCTTGCTGATCATTGGCGAAACCAGGTCGAGCCAGAAATACTCTTTTTCAGCCAGCTCAAGAAAGGTTTCGACGACTCTTGGCTCAAACATTGCTTCGCCAGCTTCAATGATTCTGGCCTTGATTTCTTCGGTCTGCCCGAGCACGCCTCTTTCGCGGCGTATCAGCAGGGCGATACGGTCGGCGAGCATCAGAATGCGACTGCCGAGCGGTACCTGCCAGCCATTGCAGAAGCGGCCCTGGCCGTATTCCCAGGGAGTGTGATGAAATCTGATCATTTCAGCCGCTTTTTTCATCGGCTCAAAGATGTTGATCAGCTGATAGCCCATTTCGGCGTGAATCTGGCCGTTGGCGTATTCGAATTTGAGGGTTTCCATGCGTTCGGCGAGCGAAATTGCCCCAACATCATGAAGAATGCCGGCGCAGACGATCTCGTTCTGTTCAACGACCGGCAGATCGAGAGCATCGGCAATGCGCAACGCAATCAGGGCGACCTGCTTGTGGTGATCGTTCAACACCGGGCTTATCCAGTCGAGAATGTCTGAGAGGCAATTGAGAAAGTCGAAAAGCTTTAATCGATATTGCGGCTTCATGAATTCCCTTCGAAAAATGGGTTGATGGCTATTATAAGATATTTTGAAGAATTTTTCACCGCTTTTGTGATGTGAAAAGGTATGACAAAAGCCTCCGGTCCAACTGAACACAATGTGTTTGAACCGGAGGTCCGTTGTCTGTCGGACTGTCTCAGTGCTTTTTAGATGATTGACGGGTCTTCATCGTTATGGTGGCTCTCATTGTCAGGGCGGCTGAGAAAAGTTATCTGGTCGCCGACAATCTGGGTAATATACTGGGTCTTGCCCTCGCTGTTCTGATAAGATCTGGTTTCGAGGCGGCCTTCAACGAGTACTGAGCGCCCCTTTTTCAGATAGCGGTTGCACAGTTCAGCAGTGCCGTTCCAGACAATGATTCTGAAAAATGCCGTTTCCTTTTTCATCTCGCCTGAACTGGTGCGCCAGCGCTTGTTGATGGCGACAGGAAATGTGGCGAGCGAGCGGCCGTTGCTGGTTTCTTTCATCTGCGGGTCGCGGGCGAGATTACCGGCAATGAGAACACGATTAACACTTACCATTTTTCTTTCCTCCTGATTTTTGATGACCGCGAAGAGGTCTCACAGGTAAATCAAATGAAAAGAAAAAAAGGGAAAAAATAATTTAATTTTTTTTCAGATTCTTCCCCGGATGGCGTAGTAGACAATGCCAACCCACTCATGAACGGCTGCATGCAGTGATGTCAGATAACTTTCTGAGGCGTATAAAACACTCTCTTCATTGTGAACGGGCGCCGGCAGCACCTCAAACCCTTTTCTGGCAAAGGTGTGAACCGAGCGAAAAATGTGACCGTTGCTGGTTACGAGCAGTATTTTTTTCAATCCGGTGCTGGCGAGCATTTTTTCGAGATACTCTGCCTCAGCAGCTGTCGTTACAATATCCTGACTCACCAGAATCTTAATTTTCGACTGGTCAACTGCGAACATGGCAGTGAAACTGGCTACCCAGGCAGCTTCTGCGTGCCCGAGATACGAGGCATAGCCGGTGCTGATGAGAAGCATCGGGGCGCGATTTTCCTGCAGAAGCTTTATACCGTGCGTGACTCTCTGAAACCCGCTGTAGCCTGGTTCGCCGGCCAGGGTTGCCCCTGAAGCCAGAACGACGATTGCATCAGCGTTCTGGTCTGAATGTGGCATGACCAGCGGTGTTGTCAGATAGCCACCGACCGGAAAAGCCGAACAGATAAGAACTATCACACCCAAAAGCAGCATGCCGCTTTTAAAGTTGCCAAAATAATGGCTGTGGTACTGATCTTCGGTGTTACGGCTCACGAAATAAAAGATGATTGTCAGAACGAGAAAGAGTACCGAAAAAAACTGCTTGAGGGCCGGTGTAAACTGCCCGGTTACCAGAAAATACAGGGTTGGAAGCGCGATAAGAAACTTTCTTTTCATTTATTGTTCAGGCCTCAGGCGATTGTTATCTGTCTGTCGACTGTTGACATCGTAATTGATGAATTCATTGCACCAGGTCAGCATATCATGACGCAGGGCAAAATGCTGCTCGATGCTCTCTTCAAAGTTCAGATTTTCAAGAATGCGTTCAAGCTGCCGGCGCGCCCTTGAAAAAATACCCTGCCCCCTTGATATCAGCATCATGAAATCATCTGAACGGGCCCGGGTCAGGATAGATGAATGCAGCAGCGTGTCGGCAAGAACTGCCGCCGCCAGATATCTGTCTCTGACTGGTTGCCCGATGCGTATTTCCCCTGGTGCCGGCGGCGGGTCGAGGTGAGTGCTGATGCGGTTGAGAATTTCGTTGCCCGTCAGAGCCATCAGGAAAACGTGTGACTGCAGCAGTCTCTCCGGCTCGGCAACGAAAATTTTGCGGTCAAGGTCAGAAATGCGATGATAAAGATTCTGACTGTCGATACTGAGATTCTGCAGCGGAACCAGCACCTTTTCGTCTGTTTTAAGATTTTTAAGGGGCCTTAGTCCACATTCGCAGAGCATTTCATCCATGGCGGCCAGCGTCGGCGCATGTTTGAAAGGGTGCCGGTCAGTTTTCGCCATCGCCGGTGGTATCTGTTTCTGTCCATTCTCAGTCTGATTTTGAGCGGGCAATTTTTCGATGCCGACTACGGAAAAAGATGCTTCAGGCGCTGCAGCCTGCGCCAGTTTTTCTTCTAAGTGCCGGCGGTTGCTGGTCGCCGCCAGAAAGAGCATAACACCGTAGAGGCCGGCAATGATAAAGCCAGGCAGGTTGCCGACGTAAAAATACTGGCCGGGTATAGTCTGAGCCTTGCCAAGAAGCACCAGTAGCCCATCAAGAACCAGCGAAAGCCCGGGAGCCACTATTATTGACACACCCGGCCAGAAAATCGAAAGAACGGCGGTGATGAAGGCGACCGGGAGAATGTAGCTGAAAGACCAGATTATAAGGGGATTTACCAGCAGCGAGGAGGCCGAAACAGTTCCGAACAGCATTGCGGTCATTGGTATGGTCCCAAAACTTGCAGCGAGGGTAACAGCCATGTAGCGCGAGAAAGTCTCAGGAAAATAAAACCGGCGAAACAACCTCTCTATCGGCTCGCGCAGAAAGACGATGCTCAACACGGCAGTGAAGCTGAGCTGAAAGGCTGCGTTGAAAATGAGGGCCGGCCGGTAGAGAAGCAGAATCAGGGCTGCGATTGAAACCGGTCGTACCGGCGACGGAAAAGCCTCGGTGTGCAGAATGGTGGCAACGCACAGATACATGATCAGAGCCCGCCAGACCGAAGGGCTGCCGGTTGTGGTCATGGCGTAAAAAATAAGAAACAGGGCAGTCATTATGCTGCGTGAAAGGGGCGGAACCTTCAGCCAGTGAAGAATTGCCGCGAGACAGACAATGATGACCATTATATGCTGCCCTGATACGGCGAGAAGATGACTGATACCGGTTTCACGGAAAAGAATCTTCTCTGTCTGGGGTATCTGACTGGTGTCGCCAAGGATGAAACCTGTGACAATGCCGGCATGCCGGCGCGGCAATACGGTGTTGAGCCCATCCCGTAATTTTCGTTGCACTCTGCCGGCCAGCCCCGTCAGACCTGGGCCGGTGGTTACGCTGCTGATCCGGTCAGCGTTGAATGTCGGTGGTCTTCCGGGCTGAGTGACCGAAAAGCTGCCTTCGAGCGCATACTGTTGTTCAGGCTCCGGAAAAAGGTCGGGAGTTTTAATAATGCACTCGACCAGTCCGGGGACTTTGATGTTCTGGTCATCGGCCGAAAAAGTGGCGTCAAGAAGCTTGAATCTTATACTGCCGCTGCGGCTCAGCCTGAATTCACCTTTGAATTGACCTGAGAGGCGGCCTCTGACTTTGTCGAGACTGAGAAAATGCGAAAAATTGGCCTCGGGTTCGGCTCTGAGATTGCCATAAAACGCGGCAGCAAGAAAACCGGCAAGGGCAAGAAAAAGAAGCCGGTGTCTGCTGAACATATCAGGAAAGGAGAGCAGCAGGCAGCAGCTGGCTGCGACCAGCATGGCGATATGCATACCGGCCGGCAGAAGGGCAGAAAAAAGCAGGCCACAGACAAACACGGCGGTAAAACCGACGAGCATATCCGGCGGTGCTGTAAAGAGCCTGCTTTTGCGTTTATTTTTCATCGCGCGAAATTCTTACCCCGGCTTCTTTCATGGTTTGAATTTTTGCCGGGCCGATATTCTTTACCCGGTCGTCAAAATCACGCCAGTCAGCGAAAGGGGCAAACCTGCGTTCTGTCATGATCAGCTCTGCTGTCTTCGAGCCGATGCCGGGGCATGCGAGCAGCTGTTCTCTCGATGCTTCGTTGATTATTATGTGATCGGCAGCGTCGGACCCGGTCTGCTCAACCCTGCCGACGGTGCCGAGGGCCTGGTCGAGTCTGATGCTGAGCTGCTGATCACCGGTGGCGATAAACTGCTGTAGTGGCACGGCATCGGTGCCGAAGAACATCATGCTGCAGCCGATAATAATCGGCAACAGGCAGAGAATTCTAAGTTCAACCACCTCGCGCTGGTTCAGCTGAAACATATTCTCAGCCCTCCGTCAGCATTTTGAATGAAAAAGTCTTTTTTGCCCGCTGCTCTGGCCACTGCCTTTACCTGGAGTAGTGACTTTTTCGGGTCGCTTTTAAAATGCCGGGCGTTAAAAACGCGGTTCTGCCAGCCACTGTCCGCGATGGCAAATCTGACACAGAGATATTCGGGAAACTCTTCGACAATCTGCGGTAGAGAAAGTAGCATATTGTCGGGTGATCCGGCCAGCTGTGCTGCCAGAACCGGCACAAAAGGGTAAAGGCAGGCGAGAACCAGTCTTTTGAAGCGCCCGCCGGCTTTGATCTGCGGGGGTGAAACTTTTGCTGCATGCTTAACCGACATCAGTGCGGCTCGCAGGTCACTGCGACAGAGAAGGTGGTCACGACTCTGGGCTGCCGCTTCAAGCCAGGGTTCAGGGTTATGAACAGCGCTGTCCTGCTGAGAATCACGAAAAATACGCGCCAACCATTTGAATGCCGCTTCAAGCTGATCCAATGGTTCAGCCGGCAGCCTCGCGCCTTCGCTGACCAGAGCAATTCTACAGGCGTCGATTCCGAATTCCGCAGCAAGGTCCTCGGATATGCCCGGCCGTGACCTGCCGGGGGCAAACCATCCCATCGGACTCAGGCCCCATAACTGGCGGGCACGCATGATAATGTCATCTGTAAGGTTACCAGAAGAAGCAAAAACAGGCCATAAAGCGGCCTGTTTTTCAAAGCTTTGCGGATTGTACTTCAAGATCAGTTGGTCAGTAAACCCCAGAGCTGCCGGGTCTTTTCGTTGTTGATGCCAAGGTCGGTGGTTGCGAAGAAAAGCAGCTCACGGGCCTGATTGATAATCGCGGGTTCCTGCAGCGATTTTCCACAGGCAATGAGGAATCTGATTTCGAAGATAAAGAAGTCCTGATCAGAAGCAGCCGCTTTCTTTTCGACTTCGAGCAGATCCTTCATGGCTTTCTCGTAGTCGCCGGCCTTGAACAGCGTCAAAAGCCCGACTATTTCGTTGGCGGTAGCAATATTCTGCTCGATTTCTTTTTTTCGTTCCGGGTCAGAAACATTCTTCAGCTCTTCTTCTGCCTTTTTAACCCAGGTTGTGTCTGCCTCGAGCATGAAAAATTTCTCGTGCGCAATGGAAAGACAGAGCGTCACAAGCACTTCGTTCACTTCTTCTCGGGTGAGAAACGTGCCTGAAGCTACTTTGCGATAAAGGTCGAGGCTGGTCGAGAATGTCTGGCGGGCATCGGCAAACTTGTCGTAAGCCTTCTCGAGCTGCCCCTGATTGAAGTTGAGGTAGCCTTCGGCCAGCAGCTGCGTCTGTGCCTTCTGCTGCCGACTGCCCGAGAAAAGAAGGCCGCCGGCCACCCCGCCGCCGATCAACAGCAGCAGAATGATCAGAATGGCGATAGCACCACCGGTGCGGACTGAGTTATTCAAGGTCTTCATCTTCAGATTCATCCTGGGGAATTGGCATGTTGGGCTGGGTGTTGGTTTCGTGGCGCATTTCTCTGGCCTGGTTAACGAACCAGAGAATGATGCCCTGGGCGCTCTGGCTGCCGTAAATGATCTGTTCAAGATACTTGTTGCTTTCATCGAATTTGCCAAGCAGACGGTTGGCGCCGGCGAGAATATACATGATTTCGAACACCCGCGACTGCGGAATATTTTCTTTCGGGATTCTCGTGCCATCGGGCATAAAGGCGTCGTCAACGCTGGTGGCCGCGTTGGTGATCGTCAGAAACGCAACCGCTTCTGTGAGGTAAGCTTTTTCGAAGTCTTTGTAACGTTGCTGCAGTGCCGGATCGGTTGCCAGTTCGGCGGCGTCGCGGGCTGTCCAGGCGGCGTTGAGATAGGTGTAACCAAGCAGGCGGTGGTTGGCTTTGCGGGCTTTTGAGCAGATCGCTGCCAGTTCCCAGCTGCGGATAGCGGCTTCAAGGTCGCCGTCTTTCTGCAGTTCGTTAAATGGCTTGCCTTTGTCTTTAAGGCCTCCGGCCACTCTTTCGAGCAGGGGCTTGATCTGGCGCAGAATGGCAATATTGGTTGGTGTCAACTCTTTGAGCTTTTCAGCTTCGACATCCTTCCAGATCTGCTGCCCGGAAGAGGCTGCTCTGACGCGGCTGGCGGCATCCCACTGTGAGCGGTGATTGTCGAGCAGGGCTTTGCGCCTTGCCTCAATTTCTGACATCAGCGGGCAGAAATACTTGTCTTCGGCAGCATAGTAGCAGTGAGGGCAGACGCAAACATTGAAATAGCGAGGGTTAATGTTACCAAGATAAACCGGGCGATAATCGATATCGCGTTTATCAAGGCTGAACTGCTTTTTTTTCAGCAGGTAGCGTTTGAACTCCTTGCCGCAGATTGGACAGACAATGTCTTTCGGTAGAAATAGTTTATCGTTTAGAGCCATAATCGCACCGTCGTTTCTGGGTAGGTTAAACAAATAAATTTACATTACCATATCTTAAATTTACAGAATTCGCAACAGTTTATGAACCTGAGGAATCCATCGCACCTGCTGGAAAAAAGGTCTGAACAGTTGAATCCAGTCAATTATGTTGCCGGTATCCCAGTCGCTGATATGGGCGGGAAAAATTGCGCAGGGCTGCAGAACCAGCGTGTAATCGTCGATCTGCATGGTTTCGAGCATCGCGAGCAATTTTGTCGGGTCGTCATCGGCATCGATGGCGAGTCGAAAATATGTGGTTTCCGGACTGGTGACAGCAATTATCTTTTCCAGGTTTTTATGGCAGCGACTGCAATTCTTTTCCTGAAAATATTTAAGGTCGATACACCAGCGGGTGACCAGCTGATTCAGCCTTTCAAAGTCGGCCAGAGGAGCCCCGGCAGTCTGCACAAAAGTGTCGATGTGGTTTTTTTTGAGAATCTGCAGCAGCTCGCAGAGAAAGTCTGTCTGCTGGAGAGGTTCTTCGCCGATGAACGAGATGGTGAAAAAACGGTCAAGTTCGAATGTCTCTGACAGCAGCTGAAAAAAGCGCAGAGGTGTGACCGGGTTGCGGGCAAAATGATTGCGCGATCCGGGCAGGGTTCTGATGACAAAGGTCGGTTCTTCTGCCTGCCCTTCGGCGACAGCAGCCAGCCTGACAAAAAGCTGCATGGTGCCGACATGCAGGCCTTCGCCCTGAATTGAAGCAAAGACTTCGCTGATTTTACCCCTGGTTTTTGATGGTTTCAAAGCTTATTCCCAGCATTTCTGACAATTTAAACTCGTTGATGATCGGAATCTTGTGCTGCAAAGCCTTTGTTTTTTTCGTCGAAACATAATCATCGCCTTCGAGCGAACCAATCAACAGATAATCAGTTTTTGGCGAAACCGAAGACTTGGTCTGCCCGCCATGTGATTTGATCAGTTCTTCGATCTTTCGGCGCGGAATAACAGCTTCGCCGGTTACTACAAAAGACTTGCCGTTCAGCTGGTCGCCGGCTTTCTGACTCGCAAGCTCTTCAGCTGACGGCCCATGCCACCAGTTTTTCAGGGCTTCGATAAAGCTGTGGTTCAGCTGGTCGCCAACAAAGTCGATTATGCAGCGGGCGACCCGTTCCTTGATACCCTCGACCTCTGTGAGAGTCTGCAGGTCCGCAGCAAGAAAGCTGGCGAACGACTGATTGAAGCGCTGCGCAATTTTTTCGCTGACTACAATACCGACATTACTGATGCCAAGTGCCGAAATTAGCCTGAATAAAGGTTTTGCCTTCGCCGCCGCAAGATTGCTGGCAATTTTGGCGGCAGATTTCTCGCCCATTCTTTCGATGCCGGCTAATGTAACCGTGTCCAGCGCCAGAATATCTTCGACTTTTGTGATTACTCCGGCTTCGAGCAGCCTGTCTACGAGCTGTGGCCCGAAATTTTCGATTTCCATCTGCGTGATGAAATGAATGATGCGGCGGGCGATTACGCCGCGGCAGGCCGGATTCTGACATCTGACGACCGTTGCCGTTTCATCGTCGTCGCCGCGGCCTACATAAATCTTTTCGGCGCAGGTCGGGCAATGTTCCGGCGGGTTGATCGTCTGTTCGTTGCCGGTTCTCTGTTCCGGCAGGGACTCTACAATATACGGAATAATATAGCCAGCTTTTTCGACAACCACCCGGTCGCCGATTCTGATGTCTTTTTCTCTGATCTGGTCTAGATTATGCAGTGAAGCCCGCGACACCGTCGTGCCGCCAAGCTCGACCGGTTCAAGGTGTGCCACTGGTGTCAGCTGCGACCTGCCAATCTGCCATTCAACATTTAGCAGTTGCGATATTGCTCTTTCCTGCGGGTATTTGTAGGCAATGACCCAGCGCGGTGCCTTGGCGGTACTCCCGAGTTCAAGCTGCCAGGCAAGATTGTCGATCTTGATGACGATGCCGTCGATATCAAAGTCGAATTCGTTGCGTCGCCGGGCAATGTCTTCGATAAATTCGCCGATTTCTTCTGCTGATCTGCAGAGCCGCCAGGCTGCATTTATTTTAAAACCAAGCCTGCTGAGGTGGGTTAGAACCTCTGAGTGTGATTTGAAACCAAGTTCAAAGGCCTGGGCGATACCGTATGCCATCGTCTGCAGACCGCGCCCTGCGGCCACTGAAGGGTCGAGTGATTTGATCGTGCCGGCGGTGAGGTTGCGGCAGTTTTTAAAGGGTTCTTCGCCATTTTCAATTCTGGCCTTGTTGAGCTTTTCGAGAACCTGGCGAGGTGTGTAGATCTCGCCGCGCACATCCATATCGAGAGCTGAATCGATCTTGAGCGGCAGTGACCTGATGGTTTTGACATTGCCGGTGATCAGATCGCCTTCGATGCCGTTGCCGCGGGTAGCGCCGCTTTGCAGAATGCCGTCGCGATAATGAAAGGTCCCGGAAACTCCGTCGATTTTCAGCTCGGCCACAACCGGAAACGGGCTGCGCCCGAGCAGTTTCTCGCAACGGGTCAGCCAGTCGTTGATATCACCGGCTGAATACGAGTTCTCGATGCTCATCATCGGCACCCGGTGTTTTACTGAATTGAACGAGGTAACCGACTCACCGACTCTTTGCGTCGGCGAATCCGGGGTTATCAGGTCGGGGTAGGCCGCTTCCAGATCTTTGAGCTGTTGCATCAGACGGTCAAATTCACCGTCGGTTATTTCGGGGTTCGCTTCGACAAAATACAGTTGCTCATGCCTTCTGATAAGGTCGCGCAGATTGTCGAGCCTTTTTCTGACTTCGTTTTCCATTTCAGTCTACCATTGCTGTGTTGATGAATTGCAGACCACGGTCACTGCCGATCCAGAGAATATCGCCGCTGGCGGCAAGCTTTCTGACCCGTTCGGGCGCGCTGCCTGAGCTGGCAGTGATCAGCTGAATGCGGTCTTCTCTGATGCGCACCAGCCCGCCATCGGTGCCGGCCCAGATTGAATTGCGGTGGGCGATCAGCGCGTTGACCCGGTTGGCCGGCAGTCCGTGAATGCGTGAGTAGCTCACAAGATTCGGGGTAAAATCATTGAAGAACTTTTCGACCGGAGTTGTGAGCAGCAGAACACCTCTGCCGGTAGCAAGCCAGATTCGCGTTCCGTCGAAGGCGATGTCGGTGATTGGTCGCGATATGACCGACCTGGCATGATCGATATTTTTCCAGAGTTCGGGGTTCGAAGCCGGAAAGTTGATATTCCAGATACTGAGACCGCGATCGTGAGCCGCGACGAACCAGGTGCCCGGTCGAGCGAGTTTGTGACACCAGTTGTTACGCAGACCGCCATTGGTATTCGCTTCGTTTATAGTCTGAAAGCCACTGCCGGGTTTCATGAAGGCCGCGCCGTTCTGGGTGCCGGCCCAGATAGTAGTTCCGTCCCAGATAAGGCTCCATACAAGCTGTGATGGCAGGGAATCAGACAGTTCCGATCTGACAAAGCGGCCCGAATCATTTTGCACGCACAGGCCGGTTAAGGTGCCAACCCAGAGGTCTTTGCCGTCATAGGCAAGGCATTCTGCCTGCTGAAACGGAAAGCTGCCCTCTTCGATCGAAAAGGTCTGCAGCTGGTCTTCTCTGATCGAAGCCAGACCCTGCTCAGTCGCCGCCCATACGAATCCGCGCGGGTCGACCAGGATATCGTTCACTGCAGCGGTTTTGTAGAGGCGGCTGAAAGGTATGGCCAGGCTGCTGGTAGGTTCAGCGTTTTCGGAAATAAGCTTCGGGGCTTCGCTGATAGCCGGGGCCGGGGGTGCACCATCCTGAATCTGCCCGTCAGCTGCGCCTGTCTGGTTTATTGACGATTCCGGCTGATTCGAAGACTCGTTGGCCACAAGAAATGCAATCGAGACCAGAATCAGCACCAGCCAGAAAAGCCAGCCCGAATTGCGGGCCGCAAAGACATTTTTCAAAACAGCCCCTCCATGGTGACCGGTATTTTCTGTCGGTCTTTGATGATGGCGATTTCAGCTGGTCTGACCTGGTTGCCATCTTCGTCAAACCCGCCTGACCCGGCGACACTTTCCCAGCCGTGCAGGGACGCCAGGGCATTTCGCGCCGAATTGCGATCGAGATCAGAGGCTTTGAATGCGAGCGCCATCAGCATCATCGCTTCATAGCCCATTGCAGCATCGGCATCGGCCGGTTGCCCGAAAGTCTCGGCATATTCGCTGAGAAAATAATCGGCCCGTTGCCCGCCGGCGCGCGGATTGAAGGGCATGGTTGTCACTACAGATTCTGAGTAAACTCCGGCAAGATTGGCGAATTCTCCGGCGGCCAGCTGATTGCCACCAATAACCGGGCGCGCGAACCTCGCCTCGCGAAATTGTCTGAGGATCATGGCAGAATCGGCCGCGGGCGCCAGAATCACTAGAAGGTCGGGTGCGGCGGCCATGATGGTATCAAGCTGGCGGCGAAAATTAAGCGTGCCTTTTTTGTAAGAAACTGCGGCGCAGACCTGCTGCCCCGAGCGATTCGAAATTTCGATAAATCTCTGGGCGCTGTCTGGTCCGTAGAGTTCGAGATCATAGATTAGGGCTGGTTTTCGGCTGTTGAAGCGCTTTAGAGCGTAATCGACAAGTGCCTCGAACTGCCTGCGGTCATCGGTGATGCTCCTGAAGGTGAAGCGGTTGCCGCTGGCCGTCGTTTCGTAGTGCGTGCAGATACCGGTAATGAACGGAACCTGGGCTTTTTCGGCGAGAGCCTGAATGATTCTCGTGTTTGCCGGGCTGAAGCCGCCAATCAGTGCGAAAACCGAATTTTCATAGATCAGGTCACGGGTGGCCTCGGCAGTTTTTTCTGACTGTCCATGCGTGTCGCGAATCTGCAGTTGCAGCCTGCGGCCGTTTATGCCGCCCAGATCGTTGATATGCCGGGCGGCAAGAGTCAGGCCGTTGAGATGGTTCGCGGCACGATGCGCATGCTCGCCGCTGAGTGGTAGAACCACACCGATCTGCATGTCGTTTGAGCTGAAGTCGATTGAATGAAAAAGGACCACCAGCAGAACCGGCACCGCCAGCAGCTGATAGATATCGAGCCGTGCGAAAAAGGTTTTAAACAGCGCGACAAATTCTGATAGTTTCATACGACACTGTTGCGGATATATGTTAATACCAGCAGAAACAGACCCATATAGACCGAGAGCGAGAAGAAATACAGCAGGGCAAAGAACAGAAAAGGCATTTCCTTGATGACTTTGTTGAAGAATTCGTTTTCGACTTCTTTAAAGATGGTGTTCTTTGAAGAAAAGCGGTCGAAGGCAAACACCATTATTGCACCCAGCCCGAAAAAGCCGAGCGCAAAACCGAACCCGGCAGCGAACACCGGTGTGTACATATTCTGCGGAGCGGTAGAATAGAGCATGAACGCAACTATGAGGCTGACGCCGAGCAGGGTGCAGAAAACCACCGACGCCCAGAAAATCCATGCCCAGATGAATTCTTTCATATTCTGCTTTATTCCGTGGGTTTTTTCCAGGTGCCAAGAGTGGCTTCAACCGGGTATTTTTTGCGATTTTTCTGCATTTTGGCCCGCATCGATGAGGCAACATCAATTTTCAGCACGTTTGCCAGACTGAGCAGATAAGCCATCACGTCAGACAACTCTTCTGATATCAGCTGGTGTCTGTGGCTGTCAATTGCTTCGTCGCCCGGCGGTGCCCACTGAAAGTGTTCGAGCAACTCGGCGGCTTCAAGGGTAACCGACACCGCGAGGTTGCGGGGCGTATGAAACTTTTCCCAGTTTCTTTCGCTCACAAACTCGCTTACCAGCTCTTTGAGCTCACTGACGCTGGTGGTTTCGTCTGACTGCCGGTTTGAATCTTTCTGCAGCTGATGCATTGTCTGGCTTTCGTTTCAGCGACTGCCTTCAGGTTTAACCCCGTAGACAAACATGGCAGCAGCGTTCATTCGCAGAATATTTCTGCACAGATCTTCATTGATGATTTCCATGGTGTCGGTGACCTGATGGTAGTTCGGGTTACTGTCAAATTCAGACTGAATGGTCAGAACTGCCGGAACCTTCTGGTTGAGAAAGGGGGCGTGATCAGAGCCGTAGGGGTTGTAGCTGGTCTGAATGCTGAAATCGGCATAGCTCTTCGCCAGTTCGGTCATTTTTTCGACCATCGGTTTGTTGAAAGAGCTGGTTTCGATCATGACCGAAAGCGGGGCGACCGCGTCAAAGCCGATCATATCGAGATTGAAAACCGCCCGGGTCTTTGCTTTTTCATCGCCGGGCATGGTTTTTACATAAGCTTTTGAACCATAAAGACCCTGTTCTTCGCCCATGAAAAGAACAAAACGTATTGTCGCTGCCGGTTTCAGCCCGCTGTCTTTCAGCAGTCTGGCGAGAGCGATGACTCCGGCTGCGCCGCTGCCGTTATCATCAGCGCCCGGGGCGTTGGTTTTCGGCTGGCGTGAAGTGCTGTCAAGATGGCCTACTACCATGACCTGACCATAGTTTGCTTCGTCGGTGCCCTTGATTTCGGCAATCAGGTTGTTGGCACTGCTGCCGCCCATACCAAACTGCGCCTGCCAGACCTTGTAGCCCATGCCTTCGAGAATCTTCTGACAGTGGTCGACCGACTGCTGCGCCGGAGCGACGTAGGTGTATCTGGTTTTGAAATTTACGAGGTCGTTGAGATCGCTCATGAAGGTTTTCATATCGAGCTTGTTGACAAAACCGGCGATCTCATCGTCGGTTTTGAAGGTGTCTTTGTCGCCTCTGACCGGGGCAGTGAGAACGACGGTGTTGCCCGGTACCGGGTCAACTCTGGTAAAATCAGAGCTTTTGGCATTGATGTTCATGGCTGCGGTTTCGCCGGCGAGCAATACGATAAAGCCATTGCCTTTGAATACTTCTCGGGCGCCGGGAAAGGTGGCATCGAGAATCGCCGGGTCCTTGCTGGTGACCATGATCAGCTTTTCGCCGGGGCGAACCGGGTATGAGTCGGTTGGGGCCGACTTATTGGCCGCGTCGTTGAAGATTTCTCCGCCATGAATGATCATGGTTTCGCCGAACTGTGTATATTTTTCGCGTCCGGTGCCTGATTTTTTAATCAGCTCATAACCGGATTTTGCCGGCAGAACCTGCACCCAGTCCCCGGCAAATACTGCGCCGCCGGTCATAAATGCAACTGCCATGCCGAGTTTTGCGAAGCCCGATCTTGCGAAAAATTTCATCTTCATACTCCTTGCCTGTTTACGCAGATACTTCTTTAATGATAACTTATTAAAAATAGAATCTCAAAAGTTTTGTCGCAAGTCTACCAGGAATTTTGTCAGGAAATACGATTACGGCAGAGAATATTATGCTCTTTAGCTTCAGGCCCGCGACTTCAGGAAACGGCCGGCCATTGCCCGGCGGTTATACCCTGCCTGAGCTGCTGATAACCATTCTGCTGCTCTCGATCCTTTTTACGCTGGCAATTATTTTTTCAAGCAGTCTCAATCAGTCGAAAAAACTGCGCGATTACAGCATTGCTGTGGCTCTGGCCCAGCAGGCCGTCGAAATTGCGCGATCGGCTCCTTTCACTCTTCTCGACGACGCTGACGCCGGCAATAAAAGTGTTGAGAGTGATCTTAATCTTTCTTCGGGGCCTCACGACCCGATTTCACCAGAGTTTGAGTCGGGCGGCATCAAATACCGCCGCGATGTCGAAATAACCGATGTCATGGCTGCCGAAGACGGCAAAAGGCCGGTGGGCCTGAAGCTGATCAAGGTGACCGTTAACTGGAAACCTCTAGACGGCGGCAAGCCCGAACCGTTTGTCGTTACTTCAACGATTGCGAACATGAACTGAATGAAAATGCCATTGAACCAAGCCAGAAACATGCATTCGACCGGCGGCTTCACTTTTGTTGAGGCGTTGATTGCTGTCGCCGTTTCAACGATGATTCTGCTGTTCGCGTATCGTATCTTCTTTTCTCAGACTGAGGTGGTAACCAAATCTCTTGAGTTTATCCACGTCAACGAGGGTTTCAGAAAGGTTGTCACTTTTATGGGTGACGATATCCGCGAAGCGACCACCATTCTCAAGCCGGTGCCGATTTTTTCGAGTAACATCGCTTCGCAGACAACTAAGCCGGGGGTTATCCTGCATGTGCAGAGTTCAGCGCTCGACCCGCAGATTCCTTTTAACAGCCCGCTTGGTGGGCAGATTTCCGCGAAACGTCAGATTGTCTATGAACTTGAAAAAATAGAGGGCTCTGAATCACAGACAATACCGAGGTATCGACTGGTCAGAACCGCCAGTATCGAAGAAAAACCAGGCCAGAAGAATACTCAGCGTCAGGTGCTTGTCGACAATGTCAGAGAAATGGTCGTGTTTCGAACCGCCAGAAAACCTTTCAAGCCTTCGAATATCGGCGCGGCAAAAGATCGCCTGCTGCTGCCGGTCGCTTTGAGCGAGTCTGGCACCGGCAATAGCCTTGTTCACGTCAGAATGGTTCTGGAGCGAACCCGCAAAGAAACCGAGACCGGGCAGGTTTACAATGTGTCGATGAGCACAAGCTTTTATAAACGCGGAAAAGAGATTTTCACCAACCCATGATCAGACATTGCAACAGGCGAAATGGCTCGGGCTACCTTATTGTTATAGGGTTTGCCGCTTTGTTGCTGATCTTTTTCAGTATTTTCGCCAGAGTAAAATCCGGGCATCATCAGCTGCAGTCAAAAGATGTCAGGCGTTTCGTGGCCTCGAATCTTGGTGAAGCCGCTTTGAACTGCATAATCGCCGAATTGAATGCGAACCGGGCCTATAATACCCACAGATATTTTCGTGATAAAGAGGGAGCCGGCTGGGTCAGCCCGGTCAAAAGTCGCGAAACTCTGATCGGTAAAATGGACAAAATCTATCTCGATGGTGTCAAAAACGGCATTTATTCAGGTGGCTCAGATGCCGGCGAATTCAAGGCCAGATTTGCTCTGGTCTACGGCGCGCGTGAGAATTCAAAAACCAAAACCCTCAAAGAGGGCGAAATGTATGCCCGTGCCGAAGTGGTTGTTAAAGTCGGTGCCGGTTGGGGCATTAATGAAACAACCTGTCGCAAAATAACCGCTCTGATAGAGCGCCGCTACCCGGCGACCGAAAATCTGCTTTATGACGGCGAAATGCTCGATCTCGGTGCTCTCGGGCCATATCTTGATCGTGAAAACCAGCTCAGAACCGGGCGTCTTTATGGTCATCACTGGATAACCTTCAATACCGCCGGTGGTGGTTGCCGTGGTAATGAGCTGTTCGAAATGGAAAAAATCGAAACCCCCGGCATGATCAGGGCACTCAAAGATACCCGCATCGGTTTCGCCAACAACACCAGCATGACCCTTTCATCTGCCAATGATTCAGTTCAGATCAGCAAGTTCGAGACCCACGATGGCTACCTGCTCGATGGCGCTCATGGGGCGCACCCGATCAAATTTGCCCGGTTGCCGCGCGAAAGAATCAAGGCGACTGCCGAGCGTTACCGCAAGTCTTACGGTCTGACGATCGATGAAAAGGTTATGCCGGCCGGCAAATACAAAAATCCTTACGATACGCGCAGTCAATATGTTGACATAGATTTCGGTGATTTTAAAGGCAGCAAGCCCGAAAATGCTTCGGGGAGCAGTGACACGGATGCCGAACCCCCTGAAGCCGATGGTGAAGAGGCCGGTTCTGAAGCTGATTATAGTCTCAACTCTGATGAACCAGAGGTAATCCGCAAGCTGAAAGGCGACAAGATTCTTATTTATGCCGATGTGCCACTTCGCATCTGGGGCTGCCCCGACCGCACTGTGACTATCTACAGCACAAAAGACATCGTTATTGGCGGGGACTTCAATCAGAATCCGAGAACCGTGCAGATTTATGAAGATAACAGCTATATGCGCTATAAATATCCGGTCGAAAACGGCAAAGACCGTAACAAGGTCGGTGCCCTGATCATGTCAGAAGGGCGTGTCCTCGTCGATGTTTCGCGCCCGACTCTGTTTGCTCTGAACGAGATCAAGCCGTATTTTCTTTTCTGCCTGGCGCAGGCTCTGCATCCTTCAACTCCCGAGATCGAAGCCGAAATCAAGACACTCCTCTGCCCGCTTAACCCCGATAACCGCAAATCCCTGATTGGCCTCGGTGAACTCGGTGTCGACGGCAACTTTGAGGCCCGCTACGGCACCATGGCCTTTCTTTACAATAATAAAGAACTGAATGGCGGCGGTTTATACCAGTCGAAAATGGAAGATGTCATCAATTTCTTTACGCCGGGTTCGGCTGACCGGCCCAGGTTTGGTATTCGCGACGAAAAAGTTCGAAACGACATTATTGAAGCCCTGAAAACTTCTATCAGAAGTGCCGGTGACCTGACCATGACCGAACAGGATCAGGTTTTCGCCATGGCCTGGAAACAGGCGATGCTCGAAGAAGAGACCGGGCCGATGCCAAACTGCGGCGCGATGGGCATTATGCGCCACCTGTTCGAAGAGGCCAAAAAAGACCCCAACGATGCGATTTACATGCCCGAAATTACTGTCAATGCAACGCTGGTAAGCTCGGCCTGGCGGTCATCCCGTTGGCAGATCGGCAATTCAGCCGACAAGGTCGATGATGAGATCGGCAATGCCGGCGGGCTCGAATATATGCGTCAGCCCGGCTTCATTATTCAGCGTGTTTATGGTGGCGTAATCAGGCTGGCTTCTAAAGAACCGGAATACTTCATTTCGGGTGCCCACACCGGTAAAAATACCCTGCGCCGCCGCGTATGGGATCCAACTAACTTGAGAAATGCCGGTTTCAAGCCGCTCGAAGCCCCGGCAGTTCACAATCTGCTGACCTTCAGCGAAGAATCGATCAGCGTCAAAGAATACGACAACTTCTCCGGTAAAAAGTGAGGCCCGCCTGTCCGATCAGTAGCTGCTTCGGCTGCCGGCGCCGGCAATGCTGAACAGCCAGCCGTGCTGCGCGGTAACACCGGTTTTTTTGTCACGCAGATAGATGTCAATAAAATAATTGCCTGATGCAAACGGGCTGTTGACAGTCGCAGTCAACATTCTGGTCTGGTCGTCGAAGTTAAAGGTGACCTTTTTACCGGTGGCTTTGGCGTTCAATACGTATTTTTCGGGTGAATAATCAGACAGATTGTCGATGCGGCAGCTGAAGGTCGCGAGCTGTTCGACAACCTGGCCTGGCGCGGGGTAGTGCTCTGTGATTGGCAGAGCGGCCATACCAAAGCGGATGAGAAATTTTTCCATGTCGTCGGTCGAATAAATGACCTGCCTTTTGATCTGCCAGGGTGACATGCCCTGGTAATTAGCGCCGCCATCAACGGTCATGGCACCAGAAAAGCCCGCATCCATGGCTGTTTTGATGCTGCGGTCACTGTAGACGCCATAGGGCCAGACCATGAATCTTACTTTGTTGCCGAGCCGGGTTTCGATTATCCGGCGCGAAGCCACGATTTCGTGTTCTAGAAAGGCTTTTTCGGCTTCCGGGGTGTGGTATTTAGAGGCCAGATTGCTGTGACTCATTGAATGGCACTCAACACTCCAGCCGGCTTTGATGAGCTCGGAAAGCTGTTCCCAGCTCATAGCCAGCGATGAACCAATGAAAGAGGGGTAAATGCAGACGATGCCCTTGAAGCCGAATTCCTGCATGGCGGGAAAGGCGTAGTCGTACACAGTTTTGTAGCCATCGTCAAAAGTGAATACGACCTTGCGGCTGACGTTCTGGGCATCAGAAGCGATTGCTTCGAGCAGTTCTTCTGAATTCAGGCTTTCGAAGTTGCGGTCTTTCAGATATTTGAGCTGGCTTCTGAAGCGGTCGAGCGAAAGAGAAAACTTGTTCTTTGCAACCGGTTCTACCTGGTGGTAGCAGAAGGCGGCTATGTCGCTGCGGGCCATTAACTGGGTGTTGATAGTAAACGCAAACAGGGCAAGAATGATAAACAGCTTTTTCATCTGAATTCCCGAAGAGATAGATTTGTAATTCGGCGATAATATACACTTTTTCCGGGCAAAAAAAAAGGCCACTCTAGGCAGCCTTGATCAAGGAAAGGAATGATTGAAGACAACTGACGAATAGTCGTGCAGTGTTGTTAATATATACGCAAGACCCGTGCCAACTTTTTGGGGCCTTTGGTGGTGCGATTTTAAACAGATTTTGCGGCGCAAAGCCTTTGATGATAAATATTTATACAGTGAAGTAGTTTTGGCTGTGCAAAAAATAAACAAATGGACTGTTGAAACATTAGACAGAACTTCTCAAAACAGAAAGCCTGAAAAAGAAAAAAAGGCTGCCCACGCGGGCAGCCTTTTCATTTAAGACTTATCTTCAGCCGGGAAGGTTGAAATTATCGGGCAACTGAACAGTAGAGATAGCATGCTTGTAAATCAACTGTTTTTTGCCTTCTGATTCAAGAAGAATCACAAAAGTGTCAAAGTCAAGGATTGTACCCTGAATCTGGAAACCTTTCATCAGAAAGATCTTAACAGCTTCCTTTTCGTCTTTCAGGTACTGAAGGATATTGTCTTGAATATTTACAGCAGGCATATTTCTTACCTCCAATTGGTGTCTTACTTAAATAGACTATTTTGAGAAAAAAAGCAAATCAATTTTCATGCTCACTACATTTGATACCTTTTGCGTCGATGGTCCAGGTACCTGTGGTTGGGCAGAGTGGCACTCCGAGTTTTTTTGCCAGTTCTTCAATTGAACCGGTCTCAAGAGTGCCACTGGCATTGATGGCTCTAGTATTCTGAAGATAGCGGAACAGACGGGTGCGGTTGTAGCTGCAGCAGGCGTGTTCGTCGAGAATCATCGGAATCGCCGGAACTTCGTTATGCTGGTTACAGTAGATCAGACCGCTGACCGCATCGGTTCTTATCGAGCCGCCGGTCGGACAGCTCTTTTCAAGTTCGGGAGAGTAGAACATGCGGTTCATGAAGCATATCGTTCGCGACATGTAGATTTCGAGTAGTTTGCTGGCCAGGCCATACCAGCGGTTAAAGCGTTTTGTCAGCCAGCCTGCGATGTTTTCGAAATCGGTCGATATGTAGATGACGTCTTCGTCACCACGCACTTTTATCACGGTTTCGAGGCCCATCTGCTGCGTTTGCACCTTGAAAGCGAAAAGGCTGCGGGCAAACCTCTTCATGAATTCGTCATTTTCGGCTTTGCCGGTCGTGGCGGCCGAAAATTCGTTCAGATTGCCGTCTTTATAACTGTACTTCGTATGAATTCTTATGAATGGTGCGAACGGATTTTTAACAAAGGGTTGCAGCATCTGTGGTATGAAAGCTGCAAAATTTTCCCAGTTGTAGATAAGCTCGATAAAACTTTCGGGATTGAAGGGACAAAGCTGGCTGAGCAGCTCAATGCGGTCGCCTTCAGAAAGCAGTCTGCCACTGAGATAGACGGAGTTGCGGTCAGCAACGGCATAGATGCGGCGCTTGCCGAGACTGAATTCACAGCGGTCTGGCTGCTCGTCGTTTTTGCGCACAATATTGAGTTGTGAGAAATAATTCGACAGCAGTCCGAGCATGGCGGTGCCGGTAATCGACTCGGTTTCGATTCTGATTACAGCGTTTTTTCTGGGTTTGAATGGCTTGTTTACGAAGATGGTGACCGATTTGTCGGCAAAATTTGCCGCGCCGGCAATCGAAGTGCCGAGCCATCTGAAGAATTGCGGCCCGAACGAAATGACCAGAGTATGTGAGCTTACCGGCGGCAGACCGTTGAAAAGCTTGTCGACCGGCTTTTCACTCTCAGCGTTTTCACTGGTTGTCTGCGCTTCCGGGGCGGCAATCTGCAGAGATTCAGATGCGGTCGCCGAATCGGGAGCCTCGTCGAGAGTCAGAGACGGCTTGCTGCTGTCTGCCAGGTTGTAACTGTTGAAAAGAGGTTCGCTCAATGGTCTGATGCCCGATTTTACATCAGAGCAGAGCTTGGTGATATCGATTGCCTTGTCGTAGAGTTTTTCTTCCTGGTACAACCGGGCAATGCTCATCAGAATATTGTTGATTCTTTCCTTGTCTGCTCTTTCGCCCATCAGGGTGTGGTAGTCGGCAAGTGCTGAGTGATAAGACTTTAACCGCACGGCAAGATAAAGAGAGTTGTCAGGGTCTTTCAGTTTCGGGTCGGCCTTGAAAGCTTCTTTAAGATAGGCGATTGCCGAGTCGAAATCATTCTTGTCGAGGTAGACCCGCCCGATATGCAGCAGAACCTCGCCCTGACCGGAAACAATCTGATTGGCTTTCAGAAGGTAAACGAGTGCCTTGTCGAGATCGCCGTCGCGGTAGTATGCCCAGCCGAGAGTGTCAATATAAGAGGCGTTGTTCTTTTCGAGCTGAACAGCGGTTTCGGCCATCTCTATCGCCTGTTTGATATTGCTGTTTTGTTCAGTGTAAAGATAAGCCAGGTTGTTGAGTGCTTCTGCCGAGTCGGGCCTGATCTTGATGGCTTCCTGGTAATGTTCAGCTGCTTTGTCCAGTTCGCCGGTTGCGTAGTAAACGGTTGCCAGATGATAATGCGTGTCGTAGACATTCATTTTCATTGACAGAGATTTTTTGAGTTCTTCTTCGGCTTTTTTGAAATCACGGTTTTTGAAGGCAGCCCAGCCAAGGCTGTCTCTGAAACCAGGATTGGCCGGGTCCATGTCGACGGCGCGCTGGCAGAGTTCCTGAGCCATCTGGGTGTTTACGCCATATTCAGCGTAGAGGTAGCCGAGATTGTTGAGAGCGTGCGGGTTATTGGGTGAGAGTTCGAGAATTTTCTTGTAAACCGCTTCTTCAAGCCAGAATGGCTCGGGTTTGTTGCGGGTCTGATAATCTTCGTGCAGACCCATGTATATGCCGAGCAGTGAGTTTTGCAGCTTGGCATTGCGCGGATCAAGTGATGAGGCCTTTTCGTAGGAAGCGATCGACAGAAACAGTGAGGTGTCCATGGAACCGAGAAATCTGAACGCCTGACCCATGACATAATAATAGTGTGCTGTGCGAGGAATGAGTGTCAGGGCACGTTTTAGATCTTCTTCCGGTTTCATCGGCTCAAAGTAGCCATTTGGTCGGTGGCGCAGCGCCTGGAAAACTATGGCTTTAATCAGCCAGTAATCACCGTTTTTCCCCAGACGTTCTTCTGAATCCAGCAGGAGCTCTTCGAGGGCATGGTCTTTTTCGTTTTTGGGGTCATCTGTTTTATCGATGCTCAGCAGCAGGCCATTGAAGAAAATGTCACGCAGACGCTCTTCGGGAGTGAAGTCTTTTTTGCCGGTGCTTTTGAACAGACTTGTACTCATCTTGATCAGTTCGTCACGGCGGGGTGTGTCAGAAAGCTTGATCAGGCTGAACCAGCGCGAAATGGCGTGCAACTGCGCCAGCATGTTTCCCGGCTGCTCTGAGATGTATTTTTTCAGCAGCGTCAGGTTAAAATCACTTGGTTTGGTTTTTTCAAATCTGATTTCTTCGATGCCGAAC
>ERZ795032.455-NODE-455-length-46260-cov-87.568207_pt1 | contig 46260 bp, 43 predicted proteins | sample MGYA00375124_ERZ795032 | MGnify/ENA primary metagenome ERZ795032 (study PRJEB30167, sample SAMN05720154) | activated sludge metagenome | isolation source: Anaerobic digester | place: China | collected 2015-12-16 ...
CGATAAAAAACGCAATTGAAACGCAGTTTTTTAATGTATCGGGGATTATTTCAAAGACATGGGAGGCCGGCGCGAATCATGCTTTTATTAAAACAGTATAAAAACAGACCGATACCTGGTAACTGTGGACGATCTTTTTCATTATCACCATTCTACACGGTATCGGTGATTCCCTAGACGACAGGCGAATCAACAATACCCTGGAAAAGATGCGCAGCCCCGTACCGACGATCAAGAATGGGTATTTCAAAAATCGGGAAGAAAATCTTCATGTCGATTTCAGTAAGTTCGGCGGAGACCCGGTTTAGCGACAGACACTCAAAACCATCCAGATCGTGGGGAACTCGGGACAGCTCCTCAAAATGGACTATACCAACAGCCGTTTGGAGCGTGCGCCGCGAATCTTGGAACCGATGACTATCGTCTTCCAGTGGCGTGTTTGGTACCTCTACGCCTACTGTTGTCTCCGAAAAGGATATCGATTATTCCGGGTGTCGTGGATTCGGAAGCAAGAAATTCTGGGCAAACGGTTCCGGCAGCGAAGTCGTAGCTTTGAGGATTTTTTTCATGACAACGCGCCAAAAGAATGGGGAATATTATGGAATTGACTTTAAAACTCTCGAAAAAAGTGACTGCCTTGGTGGAAGAGATTCATCCCCACATACCCGGGGGACATGGGGGGGATTAGACAACCATGAATTACAACGATTCATCCCCGCATACCCGGCGGACATCACGGCGTCCGCCAGTTCGTCGTGCATCTCTACTTCGCCCGATAGGCTTTCACCATCCTCGAGCAGTTCGACTGATTTCACGTTGCCGAACTTGGGCATCCAATCGGCGAGCCTGTGCCCAAGTGATACCGGGCACTTCCCGTCGAACGTCTCTGCGCAGTCGGCAAGATCGGTCTTAGTGACGACGGTTCCGTCGGGGCCGAACATGCCAGTGTGAGCGAGTTCCCGTTTTATGGTCTTCATGCCCTTTATGATGGCGAGGATCGGAATGATTTGCTCGAAAGTGGCGGAATGTCAAAAAATGCGGAGGATTGCCGTGGACGCGTCAAAAATCGAAACTGGGGTAATTTCATCTCTCAAGGGTGGTCGATCAAATTTAAACACTTTTTAAACAGGTTGAAGGGCAAGTCAGAGGTAACGGTACCTAGGCTGACGGGAAACTTCCTTAAAAAGTCACGGTTTTTAGAAAATCATCTCACCCGATTCGACCGCTTTCCGGGTCTTCTCGTCCCACTCTTCGGCCTGGGGATCGTAAGGTTTCCCCTCGACAAGGGCTCGTTCGAGACGGACAACAAGAGCGTCATGAGACAATGTGGTATCAAAAAGGGAAAAACCATCGTTCGCATCATCCTTAAACCGCTCATGGTACCGATCGATAAGTTCGCCAAGTTTCTTAGACATTCTTCCTTCATACATAGCGGTATGTTACCTCCTCGCAAGGGCATCTTCAACGGCTTTGCACGTTCGCGGCGCATAGGCAGAAAGCTCGCTCCATAGCGCCGTATCGCCCGAGGCTTTAACGGTAAAGAGATCCGCAAAAACTTCAGCCTCGCGCCTTCCCGGAATGTGCCAGTATCGCATAGGGTGTCCCCACCGTCTGGACTTCCCCCAGAAAAGTAGACACTTTTTTGCTACAATATGTAGCCAAAGGAGGTGTCTGTGGGAACGCCGTATTTCACTCAAGAATTTAAGGACAGTGCGGTCAAACAGGTGGTCGAGGGCGGCCATCCACCAAAAGAAGTCGCCAGCAGGCTTGGAGTATCAGAAAAATCTATCTACAACTGGCTTCGGCAACGAAGCACTACCGTTAGCCACGGCACACGCACAGAGACCGTAGAAGAGTTGCGAGAAGATGTCAGAAAACTTAAAGCAGAGCTAAAACGCACACAAGAAGAGCGAGATATCCTAAAAAAAGCCGCGGCGTACTTTGCAAGGGCATCCGAATAAGGTACGCCTTGATAAAAGACCATCGAATCGAGTTTAAAGTGACCACGATGTGTCGAGTCTTGAGGGTGCATCGGAGTGGATTCTACGCATGGCTGAAAGCGCCATCCTGCCCACGTTCGCGCGACAACGAACGGCTTGTAGGGCTTATACGGGCCGCCTATGACGAAAGCGATGGCAGCTACGGGAGCCCGAGGATCTGCAAGGATCTCAGGGAAGCCGCGAGACGTGTGGAGAGAATTGTGTGGCAAAACTTATGAAAATGCATGGAATCAAAGCCCATGGACGGTATAGGAAGCCGCGGTATCGCTATACCAGGCCATCGCTGGTGACGCCGAATCGCCTTTGCCAGGAGTTTACGACCGCTGGCCCTGATCGCGTGTGGGTGACAGATATAACCTATATCGCTACCTCGGAAGGTTGGTTGTATCTTGCAGTCGTGATCGATTTGTACTCACGCCGGGTTGTCGGCTGGGCAATGAGTTCAACAATGACAACCGATCTTGTACTAACTGCGCTGCTCGGTGCCGTATGGAGGCGAAGACCAAAACAGAAAGTCGTCATCCATTCCGATCAAGGTTCGCAATTCAATAGCGATGCTTGGTTTCGCTTTTGCAGAGACCATAATATCAAAGGGAGCATGAGTCGAAGAGGCAACTGTTATGACAACGCAGTAGCCGAATCATTCTTTTCAAGCCTTAAGAAAGAACGTATACGAAACAAAGTGTATTTAACGAAGGAACAGGCGCGTGCCGATATCTTTGACTACATCGAGGTCTTCTACAATCGGAAACGTCGTCATTCTAAATTAGGTTTGATGAGTCCTGCCGACTATGAGCAGGCAACCGTCAGCATATAGGACTGTCTACTGTTTCGGGGGAATTCCAGTATTTATTTGAACGATCAGGTTCAGAGTATGAATTCAGCCTGGACAAATCGCAGTATCGGCTACAGAAACTCAAAGCTAGAGAGATAACTCAGCTCGTCGCCAATAATATGGATAGGCTGTTTAATGAGGAAATCAAGGGCTTTGTGTCCGGCAATAACGCTGCGCTCGTTAAGGCGCTCGAAGATGCGAAGGACCCAGAAAACGCTTTTATTTCTTCGGCGAGGGATGATGTAAGAGAGACTGTAACCCCAGCGCTTGACGACTCGAAGTCTTGGGACCTAAACTTGTATGTAGATGGAGAGCGCATTTCATCGGCAAGGTATAAAAACCGGGTCGATGCGATAGAGGCCCTCTACCATGAGACAGCCCCATTATTCGGCGGGGCAGAGACTTGGAGTGTGGCTGGAGCAGAGCCAGAGCTCTTCGATACAACCGATCTTCAGTTTGGCGATCTGGCAAAGAGAGATTATGAGCAAACAGAACTGTTCGAGTATGACGACGAAACTATTAAACTCGTTTACGGAAGCAAAGAAGCTTTCGATACTGCGAACGCCGCTCTCCAGCTTAGTCTCTTTGATGGACAAGATGACGGAAACGGAGATCTATATTCTCAATACAGCGATTACGGAAGCGATCAGGGAGAAAACACCGACGGAGGCGACGTACCTGGACGGCGGAGGAGAGCTCACTCTGTATTGCTCGGAGACGCAGGCACTCCAATCAATCGAGCATATAAAGAAAATCGCAAAAGACAGCGACGTATCGAATTTACTGGACAGTCTGTTACAAGCCCTCAAAGACTCGCAGAGCTATTCCAAGTATATAGAAACCCCCAAGTGGAAACATTTCATGTTGTCTACCTTAACGGATATGGAGAAATTCTAGCCCATAATGCCATATCATCAGGAGTTGCTGGTACAACAGCGTCCGTGAATAAGGCAAACTACTGGAGAGAAAAGTATTTAATTAACCAGAGAATTGAGAGGCTCGGAGCCGAAAAGGTATATATACTTCACAATCATCCATCAGGAAATCCTAAACCATCCGCTGAGGATGTAGTAGTAACAAACCAATATCTCCAAATGATAGGAGATAAATTTGCGGGGCATGTAATCATAGATCATGATACGGCGTCATTCATCACCCCGCAAGAAGCCAAGGGGAAATACATTACTGCTCTCGCCAAACCGATTGCTACTGCGGTAGTTCCTAGAGCAATAAGGCCATCGGAGGATTCGTACGATATTCAGACAGAAGGCCAAATTAGATTCCAAACTACAGAGCAGATGGAACAATACGCAATCGATACGCTCAGCGATGATAGGGAATCTGCCTTGATTATTACAGACTACTTGCTAAGGGTAATCGAGTGGCGTCCTTGGAAGAATCCGGACATGAAGGCGATATACCAGGCGGTAAAGGAGAGTGGTGGATCTCATGGGTTTGTCATAACAAAGAATACAGACTTTTTTGAGAAAGTGAACTCGAGCGCAAACGACAGCATATACAATAAAAATGGGCAGTACCTCGTGCTGGCAGATTCAATCCTTGTTGATGGAAATAAAATAGACCATCGTCCGTATTATATGGTAATGTACGATAAAGATAACCCGATCAGTCATTATAAATACATCACAAAAAAGGCAGCCGGAAAAGTCACTTTAGGTAAGTTTGTAATGGAATCTGATCTCGCGCAGGAGGCGGGAGAATTTGACTCATACCAGGAATTCAAGAACGCTTATGTATCAGAAGGAGAAGATGACAGCGAGTTAAAGAAGGCATGGGCGGAGAAACAGAATAAAAAAAGCTCTGCGGAGCTGGATCAAGACTTTATTTCAATGTTACAGGCTGACAGGCAAAAGCTGCGCGACTTCCTCGAAGCGAACGGAGCCGATCTGTTTAACAGAAAAATGCCAAGAAAAAATATGTCTGTCGTTGATGCAACGTCTTACCGGCTCGCAACAGGAGGAGTTGTCTCTGACGCCACTATTGATAGGGCTATGATGCTCATAGAGAAGCATCCAGTAAAATGGCGAAAACGTTTTGCAGATCTCTCAGGTGAGCTCTGGAGCGAAGGGAAACCGCAGGATTTTGATATTGCCCCGCCGCGGCGTAAGAGTTTGGCTACTCTCCAGGCGAAACACAAAGAGGCAATTTCTAAACTACCCGACGGAGCAGAAGTAATTGGATCAGCTGAAGAGCTCGCAGTCAAAACAGAAGAACTCCGGCGTGAACTCGAAAATAAAAAGAGGGCCCTTAAAGAACTTCAGGATAGGTTCTCATACGGAGAAAAGAGAATCGTTGATATGGTCAGACAGCAGAAAGACATTGAAAAAAGAATATGGGCAGAACGAGCTCGTGCCAAGCTGTCGTCGGAATATAAGGAGATTATTAAGGAACTCGAAACTCAGGCGAAAGAACTCAAGGCTGCCATCGCTGAAAGAACCATGGCCCTGTCGCCACAATCTGGCATGAAGGGAGCAGCTTACGCGATTGCAAAGAAAGAGGTAAAGGAGGCCACTGACGCTCTCAAACAACAATATGCAATTGAGAAAGCGAAAAGGACAGAGCAAAACCTACTGCGGGGCGCGACACGAACAAAACTTACATCGGGCAATGCGTTGACACGTTTCAATCCACGCGCCCCTGCGGGGCGCGACCTTTTATTCGACAACGCAAAAGCCAAAAAGATGCTGTTTCAATCCACGCGCCCCTGCGGGGCGCGACACATATACGTCATCCGGCATGCCAAGCGCCTTCTGTTTCAATCCACGCGCCCCTGCGGGGCGCGACCTCAGATCCGCGATCCAGGGACTTATGGACCGCGGTGGTTTCAATCCACGCGCCCCTGCGGGGCGCGACACGCGCAACGGAAGACATATATAAATCGATTTTCGTTTCAATCCACGCGCCCCTGCGGGGCGCGACATACGATTCAGATAATGATCCCACGGCAAATATGAGTTTCAATCCACGCGCCCCTGCGGGGCGCGACGTGTACCAGATAAACGGATATTTGCCGTCCAGAATGTTTCAATCCACGCGCCCCTGCGGGGCGCGACGTGTACCAGATAAACGGATATTTGCCGTCCAGAATGTTTCAATCCACGCGCCCCTGCGGGGCGCGACGCATAATCATCAGCCAAATCATCCCGAATCGAATGTTTCAATCCACGCGCCCCTGCGGGGCGCGACCCTCCCAGCCGTCCCATAAAATCCTATATGGCACGTTTCAATCCACGCGCCCCTGCGGGGCGCGACATAACCAAGTAACAATAACTATGTAATGTAGTAATGTTTCAATCCACGCGCCCCTGCGGGGCGCGACAAAAACAAAAGCCCTGATCGCACGGGCAAAGCCGGTTTCAATCCACGCGCCCCTGCGGGGCGCGACTTTATAATCATACTTATCATCTATAAAGTGTTCGGTTTCAATCCACGCGCCCCTGCGGGGCGCGACTTTCTCACATTCCCCATAAGTCCCTTCAAATTTAAGTTTCAATCCACGCGCCCCTGCGGGGCGCGACCTTGCAAAATTACGAGCGCCGATATGACTGCGAGTTTCAATCCACGCGCCCCTGCGGGGCGCGACAAACCTGTAAATTAAACGGAGGAGAAAATGACAAGTTTCAATCCACGCGCCCCTGCGGGGCGCGACACGTGATATAATAAAGATAAATCCTATTTGATAGGGTGTTTCAATCCACGCGCCCCTGCGGGGCGCGACCTACTATCCTTAAACGTCTTTCTGGTGATACGCCTGTTTCAATCCACGCGCCCCTGCGGGGCGCGACTTTACCCGGGGGGAAAAATGAGAGAATTAGAACAGGTTTCAATCCACGCGCCCCTGCGGGGCGCGACATAACCAAGTAACAATAACTATGTAATGTAGTAATGTTTCAATCCACGCGCCCCTGCGGGGCGCGACCTGCGGTATGAAAAATCTACCTCTTTATTGTTTTGTTTCAATCCACGCGCCCCTGCGGGGCGCGACATTCTTTAGAGGTCTTGCATCTGACTTGACTAAGTTTCAATCCACGCGCCCCTGCGGGGCGCGACATGTGCAAGCCGCCCTCGCGTATGGTTTTTCGCTGTTTCAATCCACGCGCCCCTGCGGGGCGCGACGGATAGTTGCCCAACTAAAAGTCCCATTTCCTCCGGTTTCAATCCACGCGCCCCTGCGGGGCGCGACTTATTCGTCCAATTTTGCCACAACAGACGGATGGTTTCAATCCACGCGCCCCTGCGGGGCGCGACATCCTGGAGTTCCGGCTTGTAGTTCTTCGACCGCTGTTTCAATCCACGCGCCCCTGCGGGGCGCGACGGATAGTTGCCCAACTAAAAGTCCCATTTCCTCCGGTTTCAATCCACGCGCCCCTGCGGGGCGCGACTTGGAGGCTACATTCGGGGGCAAAGGGGAGGTGGGTTTCAATCCACGCGCCCCTGCGGGGCGCGACGATAGTTGCCCAACTAAAAGTCCCATTTCCTCCGTTTCAATCCACGCGCCCCTGCGGGGCGCGACTTTATGTATTATTATTTCCTGGCGTAATAAATCGCGTTTCAATCCACGCGCCCCTGCGGGGCGCGACCGAAGATGGTCATTTACAGTCCTATCCATAACAGGTTTCAATCCACGCGCCCCTGCGGGGCGCGACATGCCATGTGCTATATCTGTGGATATCCCAGTGTTTTGTTTCAATCCACGCGCCCCTGCGGGGCGCGACCTCTTCTCTTTCTTCTCTCTCTAAATCAAGATCAGTTTCAATCCACGCGCCCCTGCGGGGCGCGACGTCAGTGTTCCACCAGGGGATGTGGCGAGGAACGAGTTTCAATCCACGCGCCCCTGCGGGGCGCGACCGCTGCTCCCAGCGGCCACCAAGGCCAAGATGGAGTTTCAATCCACGCGCCCCTGCGGGGCGCGACTTAAGGAGGCGCGGCAATGACGTTGCTTAGCTATGTGTTTCAATCCACGCGCCCCTGCGGGGCGCGACAAGCATTCCCGTTTTATACCTATGCTATGACTTTTGTTTCAATCCACGCGCCCCTGCGGGGCGCGACGGGGCGCGTTATGCGCCCCAAGGGAATAACCCATGTTTCAATCCACGCGCCCCTGCGGGGCGCGACGTATTTTCATCGTTGTGCCACCTTCAGGGGCTTGCGTTTCAATCCACGCGCCCCTGCGGGGCGCGACTGCCCAAGGACGGTAAAAACCACGTCGGACGCCAGTTTCAATCCACGCGCCCCTGCGGGGCGCGACGGTTCTATTGGAGATAGACTTAAGACTCTCTCCGGTTTCAATCCACGCGCCCCTGCGGGGCGCGACCAAAGCATGGTTATGGGCCGCCAAGACTACCAGTGGTTTCAATCCACGCGCCCCTGCGGGGCGCGACGCCAATGACGAGGTGTTTTTAACCTCGCTCGGTGTGTTTCAATCCACGCGCCCCTGCGGGGCGCGACTTCATCAGCTCGACCGCCGCGAGATGGGTCTTGCCGTTTCAATCCACGCGCCCCTGCGGGGCGCGACGAGACCGCCCCCTATATACAAGTAAGGCGGCAACGTTTCAATCCACGCGCCCCTGCGGGGCGCGACGGCCACCGATACGCCCTCCGGCACCTCGGATGGGGTTTCAATCCACGCGCCCCTGCGGGGCGCGACACGTGGTAACGACCGTACAGCAGGGACTACAGGCCGTTTCAATCCACGCGCCCCTGCGGGGCGCGACTCCTCTATTTTATAAGCTATACAATCTTGTTTAAAGTTTCAATCCACGCGCCCCTGCGGGGCGCGACCGGAACATCATCTGTATATTGTGCCGCTTTCGAAGTTTCAATCCACGCGCCCCTGCGGGGCGCGACGCTACAGCCTGGAAAGCCCCCCATGCAGTATCCTTGTTTCAATCCACGCGCCCCTGCGGGGCGCGACGATCCCTCGGGGGTCATGCTGTCACCATGCGGTCGTTTCAATCCACGCGCCCCTGCGGGGCGCGACGTTTGCAGAGCAAGTTACGCAATTACAGAATATGTTTCAATCCACGCGCCCCTGCGGGGCGCGACCGCAAAAAATCGTTCTTTTTTTGCATTTTTTTTTGTTTCAATCCACGCGCCCCTGCGGGGCGCGACCAAGATGAGCAGGATTGATACCGACAAAGCGAAGGTTTCAATCCACGCGCCCCTGCGGGGCGCGACGCGGTATGGTCATCAGGAAAAAGACGGGCCCGCTGGTTTCAATCCACGCGCCCCTGCGGGGCGCGACTTGCCGTGCGCGTGTATTGGGTTGCGGATGTAGTGTTTCAATCCACGCGCCCCTGCGGGGCGCGACCTATATAAATGTATTTGGATGGAAGCCTACAGAGTTTCAATCCACGCGCCCCTGCGGGGCGCGACTCGGGCAGCCCATTCTTGTCGGGCATCATTCCGAGTTTCAATCCACGCGCCCCTGCGGGGCGCGACACAATCTGCCCAAGCTGGACGGAGTATCTACCGAGTTTCAATCCACGCGCCCCTGCGGGGCGCGACAACTCGTCAATTTCCATTCATCAGCCCCTATAATGTTTCAATCCACGCGCCCCTGCGGGGCGCGACATATATACCTATCGTTAGGATATGTCAAGCATAAGTTTCAATCCACGCGCCCCTGCGGGGCGCGACGTTCACGTTCAGGTCGTTTAAAAACAATGCACAAGTTTCAATCCACGCGCCCCTGCGGGGCGCGACGAGGGATTCGGCGGCTTACGATCCTACCGTATCAGTTTCAATCCACGCGCCCCTGCGGGGCGCGACTTGACCAAACATGGTACAACATAGTCGAGTTGTTCGTTTCAATCCACGCGCCCCTGCGGGGCGCGACCTGTACGAGATCATCCGCAAGCTCCAGGGCGGCTCGTTTCAATCCACGCGCCCCTGCGGGGCGCGACTTGGTTGAAGCGCTTAAACCAATACGAGGCTATTTTGTTTCAATCCACGCGCCCCTGCGGGGCGCGACTTGAATATCTATGGTCAATTTTCTTTGATTTACGTTTCAATCCACGCGCCCCTGCGGGGCGCGACCGGCTGATTGCGGATCGCGGCGGCGGTGGCCCTGGTTTCAATCCACGCGCCCCTGCGGGGCGCGACCCTAGCCGGGAGATCACGAGAGCCGATAAAGGAGAGTTTCAATCCACGCGCCCCTGCGGGGCGCGACCAATGCGGGGGTGGGGTCCAAGCATGGTTCGAGAAGTTTCAATCCACGCGCCCCTGCGGGGCGCGACTATATATAATAGAGGGCGCGCAAAAGCCTAAATTGTTTCAATCCACGCGCCCCTGCGGGGCGCGACAGGAGCTTCGCCTTCCGTACCCCGCTCACGGCGGTGTTTCAATCCACGCGCCCCTGCGGGGCGCGACCAGCCTTGTCGAAGTTCACGCCCTGGATCTTTCTGTTTCAATCCACGCGCCCCTGCGGGGCGCGACGCTGTTTTCTTCTCGGCCTGAGCCGTTTGATACCGTTTCAATCCACGCGCCCCTGCGGGGCGCGACTCCTACTTAATAAGTTTTCTCAACGAATTACCAGGTTTCAATCCACGCGCCCCTGCGGGGCGCGACGAGCGATTAGCGAGGATCGACGTCGGCTATTTCGTTTCAATCCACGCGCCCCTGCGGGGCGCGACACATCGACATCCGGGGCTTAATCGCCCCTACACGAGTTTCAATCCACGCGCCCCTGCGGGGCGCGACGGCTTTTAGATATAGCTGTGCCAGCGTTTCCTCGGTTTCAATCCACGCGCCCCTGCGGGGCGCGACTCGAACAGCGAAATGTCAAAGCCTGCTATCACATGTTTCAATCCACGCGCCCCTGCGGGGCGCGACTGCAATCAAATCTTTGTAGAATCCGTATAACGTTGTTTCAATCCACGCGCCCCTGCGGGGCGCGACCGGAATCAAAGCCGCCTCAGATATTCTTGACCTGGTTTCAATCCACGCGCCCCTGCGGGGCGCGACTTTATACGAGTCTCCTTATATACCTGTATTCTTCTGTTTCAATCCACGCGCCCCTGCGGGGCGCGACATTCCAAACACGATATCGACGCTTGCGCGCTTCTCGTTTCAATCCACGCGCCCCTGCGGGGCGCGACCGCTGAAGTTGCGAATCTCATCCTACTTTTTTACGGTTTCAATCCACGCGCCCCTGCGGGGCGCGACTCGTAGAGATAGCACTTGCCGGCGGTGACACCGGGGTTTCAATCCACGCGCCCCTGCGGGGCGCGACAGGCCGAACTTGAGGAAAAAAGGGACGCGGCGCTTGTTTCAATCCACGCGCCCCTGCGGGGCGCGACTGACAAGGTTGAGACCGGCATCAATACAAATATAAGTTTCAATCCACGCGCCCCTGCGGGGCGCGACCTACGGTGACATCTGTCCCTGCGGACTTGGCGGGGAGTTTCAATCCACGCGCCCCTGCGGGGCGCGACAGAGCTCGAGCGCATACTCGGTCCTGAGAGCAGTGTTTCAATCCACGCGCCCCTGCGGGGCGCGACGCCGTAGATGCGATACCAAGCCCTCTCCTCAGTGGTTTCAATCCACGCGCCCCTGCGGGGCGCGACCCCACGCCTGCTTGAGCACGTCTGCAATTGAACCGTTTCAATCCACGCGCCCCTGCGGGGCGCGACTCGTCGCAATGGAAAAAGCAGCAGAGCGCACGGCAGTTTCAATCCACGCGCCCCTGCGGGGCGCGACGTCCCAAAATAGGACGATACGCCGGCAGTAGTTGGTTTCAATCCACGCGCCCCTGCGGGGCGCGACGGAGCCGGATCCGGATAAGATCTGGCTTGAGCCTGTTTCAATCCACGCGCCCCTGCGGGGCGCGACGCTGTTTTGCCTCGTTGGTCTCCTTCTTTCAATGGTGTTTCAATCCACGCGCCCCTGCGGGGCGCGACCTGAGGCTATTGGTCGGTCTCTTGGGATCGGCGGTGTTTCAATCCACGCGCCCCTGCGGGGCGCGACTTGCTCAGGGGGCTAAAGCCCCCCGAGCTTAAAGGTTTCAATCCACGCGCCCCTGCGGGGCGCGACGCAGGATTCCTGCCACTGGCGCACCAGTAAGCGTGTTTCAATCCACGCGCCCCTGCGGGGCGCGACTTGCAGTCGCAGGTGAATGATTTAACAGAGCAATTGTTTCAATCCACGCGCCCCTGCGGGGCGCGACTTATATTTCGGCCTCGTCGCCCATCCTTGACGGTCGGTTTCAATCCACGCGCCCCTGCGGGGCGCGACCCTCCGCAGGTGCGACAAGGGCAGAAGATACTTGTTGTTTCAATCCACGCGCCCCTGCGGGGCGCGACATTCGTCAGCTCGTAGGTTATGCCGCTATCAAGGGTTTCAATCCACGCGCCCCTGCGGGGCGCGACTGATGGATTTAGGCGCATGATAGCAAAAGCAAAAGTTTCAATCCACGCGCCCCTGCGGGGCGCGACGGGTATTGGTGCCGGGTTAAACTGGTACCAACAGCAGTTTCAATCCACGCGCCCCTGCGGGGCGCGACGTGCTCAGCTGAGCGAGCAGTTTAAGCATTTTACGGTTTCAATCCACGCGCCCCTGCGGGGCGCGACTTTTCCCAGACGTGCGTATAATTTTATTTTTAATGTTTCAATCCACGCGCCCCTGCGGGGCGCGACGCTTAATGAGGCCCGAAAGGAGTTGTACGACTATGTTTCAATCCACGCGCCCCTGCGGGGCGCGACTGTTTTGCCTCGTTGGTCTCCTGTTTCCAATGGGGTTTCAATCCACGCGCCCCTGCGGGGCGCGACGATCGTTTAACACGCATCTCATCGTACCTACCCTGTTTCAATCCACGCGCCCCTGCGGGGCGCGACCCTCCCAACTGTCCCATAACAATCGATAGGGCACGTTTCAATCCACGCGCCCCTGCGGGGCGCGACGTGCTAATTCCAGCGGCACTCTATGCGAAGCGGGAAGTTTCAATCCACGCGCCCCTGCGGGGCGCGACGAGTATGCAGTGGGATCAGTTCCTTCCCGCAATGTTTCAATCCACGCGCCCCTGCGGGGCGCGACACAGGGTCATGCAATCGCGTAATGTCACCAAGCAGTTTCAATCCACGCGCCCCTGCGGGGCGCGACGTAAAAATCAAAGTTGTCAATGCGGGCTTCGTCGGTTTCAATCCACGCGCCCCTGCGGGGCGCGACAATCCTCAGAGTCCGATCTTGAGCCATACCGTGCGTTTCAATCCACGCGCCCCTGCGGGGCGCGACGCCGCCCGTCCGAATCGGGGGGGGGCATAACGTGAGTTTCAATCCACGCGCCCCTGCGGGGCGCGACAAGACAGTGGTTCGCATCCACGGCGGTGAGATCGTTTCAATCCACGCGCCCCTGCGGGGCGCGACCTGATCGGTCATATGTGGCCAAATATCATGCTAAAGTTTCAATCCACGCGCCCCTGCGGGGCGCGACGATGAGCGCACGGCGAAAAAGAGAAGGACCGCATGTTTCAATCCACGCGCCCCTGCGGGGCGCGACCCCTCATCAAAATTGACAATGACTTCCTTGTACTGTTTCAATCCACGCGCCCCTGCGGGGCGCGACCTCCGAGGCTGGGCAGAAGGCCACCGAAGCCTTGTTTCAATCCACGCGCCCCTGCGGGGCGCGACATAACGTAATCTGATACGTCATACGCGGTCGAGTTGTTTCAATCCACGCGCCCCTGCGGGGCGCGACATGGTTTCAAAGTTTCCGTTATTTGCGTCGATTGTTTCAATCCACGCGCCCCTGCGGGGCGCGACGAGCATATCGATGCGACGTATACCGACGCCGCGAAGTTTCAATCCACGCGCCCCTGCGGGGCGCGACCGGCGACGGGGTAGGGCGCAGTAGGCGCGAGGACGTTTCAATCCACGCGCCCCTGCGGGGCGCGACAAGCTGTACAACGCGGCCTATGAAAAGTTTTTCGAGTTTCAATCCACGCGCCCCTGCGGGGCGCGACTCATAAAAGCTACCAGAAATATTGTTGCTTTCTCGTTTCAATCCACGCGCCCCTGCGGGGCGCGACTCGCCACGCGAGAGCGGAGGCGGCAGGGAGGGAAGTTTCAATCCACGCGCCCCTGCGGGGCGCGACAGGTCTGCCAATCCGGGCGGGATTGTGCCGCCATGTTTCAATCCACGCGCCCCTGCGGGGCGCGACTTAGCCGAAAGCGAGTTGCTCGAAAAAACCAACAAGTTTCAATCCACGCGCCCCTGCGGGGCGCGACGACCGACTCGGGCACGGCTGTATCGAAACGGAATGTTTCAATCCACGCGCCCCTGCGGGGCGCGACTAGAAAGACAGCGATGCGGCTAAAGCAAAGCTGGTGTTTCAATCCACGCGCCCCTGCGGGGCGCGACACAATCTGCCCAAGCTGGACGGAGTATCTACCGAGTTTCAATCCACGCGCCCCTGCGGGGCGCGACTAGGTCCAAATCAACGCTGACTTCACCCTCATAATCGTTTCAATCCACGCGCCCCTGCGGGGCGCGACCATAACTCACCTCCTACTTAATAATTTTCCTCAAAGTTTCAATCCACGCGCCCCTGCGGGGCGCGACCAGTCCTGAATACGCTGCGCTTCTGTCGATACAGGTTTCAATCCACGCGCCCCTGCGGGGCGCGACGGTTTTCCAGCAAAACCTACAAATTAAAGGAGGAGTTTCAATCCACGCGCCCCTGCGGGGCGCGACGTGTAGTCCTGCGGACTATCGAGAGGCGGGGCTGGTTTCAATCCACGCGCCCCTGCGGGGCGCGACACGGCCTGGCGTTAGTTACTGTAGAGAGCGAGCGAGTTTCAATCCACGCGCCCCTGCGGGGCGCGACCACAGCCCATCTATATGCAACAATCCATATATATGGTTTCAATCCACGCGCCCCTGCGGGGCGCGACCATACACGAGAATTCAGTGGGGGAAAGATAATATGTTTCAATCCACGCGCCCCTGCGGGGCGCGACGTGTCAATACCTTTATCCTATGTATATCATCATAGTTTCAATCCACGCGCCCCTGCGGGGCGCGACAACACGCTATATCGTATTTTTCGGATTTTTCGGAGTTTCAATCCACGCGCCCCTGCGGGGCGCGACTTGTACTTGTCCAAGTATTCCAAGACACCATCAATGTTTCAATCCACGCGCCCCTGCGGGGCGCGACCCTTCACCACCACCATCTCCCCCTACCCCCACCGTGTTTCAATCCACGCGCCCCTGCGGGGCGCGACTCGGCTTGGCAATCCTGCATATAAAATCTGCTTATGTTTCAATCCACGCGCCCCTGCGGGGCGCGACGTGTCAAGGCCGATGCTGGTAAAGTGGCCAAGGGGTTTCAATCCACGCGCCCCTGCGGGGCGCGACTGCATTAAAACCACGATCAAGCTTCTTCTCAGAAAGTTTCAATCCACGCGCCCCTGCGGGGCGCGACCTTGCGATCTACAGAGCACTGCCGAGACTATGTGGTTTCAATCCACGCGCCCCTGCGGGGCGCGACTCGCGTTTTCCGCGCCGTCAACCCATACAATGCACGTTTCAATCCACGCGCCCCTGCGGGGCGCGACCAATTTCAAGTCGATTAAATAGACAGTACGATACGTTTCAATCCACGCGCCCCTGCGGGGCGCGACCGGTAGTAGACTATATATGGATAAGACTATATATGTTTCAATCCACGCGCCCCTGCGGGGCGCGACCCCTCATCGTGGGTGGCCGTTGGAGCGTCGAGCATGTTTCAATCCACGCGCCCCTGCGGGGCGCGACACATGCTATCGCGTTTTGCATCATTGTATGGCACGTTTCAATCCACGCGCCCCTGCGGGGCGCGACTGGACTCACGGTTGTGGGGACATAGTTGTCTACGTGTTTCAATCCACGCGCCCCTGCGGGGCGCGACGCCACTGATTTTTTGGTGGCACTAGGGGAGAAAGTTTCAATCCACGCGCCCCTGCGGGGCGCGACCGTAGCAGAAATACTCTGGCTTCTTCATCGGTTAGTTTCAATCCACGCGCCCCTGCGGGGCGCGACCCGGCCTTGATGTAAACTGCGGCATCTATCGTAAGTTTCAATCCACGCGCCCCTGCGGGGCGCGACCGGAAGCGGCGGTCTATCTGCTTTTCTGGAATATAGTTTCAATCCACGCGCCCCTGCGGGGCGCGACGGTCGTTAAGGGATGCGGCGAGTAAGATATTTTCTGTTTCAATCCACGCGCCCCTGCGGGGCGCGACGTGAGGAAGGGGCATGGAGTGGATACTGGATTTAAGTTTCAATCCACGCGCCCCTGCGGGGCGCGACCTTGCGGTATCAAGCAATGGCTTTGAGCTATCCGGTTTCAATCCACGCGCCCCTGCGGGGCGCGACGCATAACTATCAAGCCCGTAATACCGCATGGAGCGTTTCAATCCACGCGCCCCTGCGGGGCGCGACGACACCGTATATTTCAGCGTGCAAGACAAGGACAGTTTCAATCCACGCGCCCCTGCGGGGCGCGACCCGCAGAGCGGAAGGCGTTCGCCATAGTTCCGCAGGTTTCAATCCACGCGCCCCTGCGGGGCGCGACTTACAACTCGCGCTCTGTTGACATGGGATTCACGGTTTCAATCCACGCGCCCCTGCGGGGCGCGACCTAAGAAAGAATTAGATAGGATTAAAGCTACAAAAGTTTCAATCCACGCGCCCCTGCGGGGCGCGACCCTATGCGTTCTTGTATTCTCCCTATCTATTTTGTTTCAATCCACGCGCCCCTGCGGGGCGCGACCTATCCTGGTATTAAAAACTGCGCGGATTATCTTGTTTCAATCCACGCGCCCCTGCGGGGCGCGACCAAACTTGATTTTAATTGTCATTACTGCCCCTTGTTTCAATCCACGCGCCCCTGCGGGGCGCGACCTGCAATAAGTTGGGGCAATACTCTGGGCAGACGTGTTTCAATCCACGCGCCCCTGCGGGGCGCGACGTAAAAGCGAATGGTATGGGGGAAATAATGACATGGTTTCAATCCACGCGCCCCTGCGGGGCGCGACATATTATGCGCCTAGCGCCCGAACTCTTTGACCTAGTTTCAATCCACGCGCCCCTGCGGGGCGCGACATGCGCTCGAGTTCAGAGCGGGCCGCGTCTGGGAAGTTTCAATCCACGCGCCCCTGCGGGGCGCGACATTACCCCGCCGAAGCGAGGGAAGAAGACGCCAGGTTTCAATCCACGCGCCCCTGCGGGGCGCGACAAGCAGCCGCGATGAGAGCTTAAGGAGGACGATATGTTTCAATCCACGCGCCCCTGCGGGGCGCGACATGAAGTAACTTACATATACGGCAAAGAGTTATGTTTCAATCCACGCGCCCCTGCGGGGCGCGACCTCGTTTTCGCGGTTTGCTAGATGCAAGATTGAGAGGTTTCAATCCACGCGCCCCTGCGGGGCGCGACAGATGGGGCGTGGACATTCAGGAATCGAAAAATCATGTTTCAATCCACGCGCCCCTGCGGGGCGCGACAAGATGCGCGAAAAATGGCGAGGCAAACAAGGAAGTTTCAATCCACGCGCCCCTGCGGGGCGCGACTGCACAAATACCATATCATGATCCCGAAATCCTTGTTTCAATCCACGCGCCCCTGCGGGGCGCGACACACTGAGTACCTTCTTGGTCAGTGGGTGACTATGTTTCAATCCACGCGCCCCTGCGGGGCGCGACTCACCATGAAAGCGATGCTGTAACAGAATCAGAAGTTTCAATCCACGCGCCCCTGCGGGGCGCGACGCGACGTAGATCTTCCCCGCTTCGCCCGTGGCAGGGTTTCAATCCACGCGCCCCTGCGGGGCGCGACCCGTCAATATATGCCCAATACACTGTGTTATCTTGTTTCAATCCACGCGCCCCTGCGGGGCGCGACCCCTCTAACACCGTATACAGCCTGTCGCGGTAGCGTTTCAATCCACGCGCCCCTGCGGGGCGCGACGCTATAACTTTCATTTTACTATCATAAAGATAGTTACACAGGCAAGATCGCGATCCTGCGTAATTTCAAAGTCGTTACCCAAGTTTTTCCCATCCCTCAGTTTTCAAAGATCGATATATAAAAGAGTTAATAAAAACGCGAAAGGATTGGACTATTCTGTGTCATCCAATTTCGCGCGGCAAAAATGATCATCCTGTGGCAAAATGTGACCGGGAAATTCAGATAAAAGCAGAATAAAAATGCGAGCTGCATATTTTATACGATAAGCGGACTATCAATGTTCAGACTTGGTTTTGCGCCGATATGCTCTACTTTGCGCTTCCAATTCGATCCAAGATAATAGTAGCGAAGGCTGTCATGCTCAGTGTCGATGATCGATTCCAGCTGATTTTTGAGGACAACCCATTGAGCAGGCTCAACGACACATTCAAAAATGCTGAATTGAACACGTTGGCCGAAGTTAAGACAGGTTTTTGCCACGCGCCGCAGCCTTTTTTTCCCCCCGGGAGAACTTATCGCCACATCGTAGCTCACAAGCACAAACATGAAGTCTACCTCCAAAAAAATGGCGGGTAGCCATCGATGTCGCCACGGATGAATCGCGCCATAAGGTTGGCTTGTACGAAAAACAGAAGCCCTAATGGAACTTTCTCTTCGATATATGGATGAAATATTTCGTCCTGTTTTTTATTCTGGTACTCGGTGAGAACGGTTTTCCGCGTCGTATCGTCCATCACCACAGCGCCGTTTTCCGCTTTTTTAAATCCTTTTTGACTCACCTGGCGCCTATTGATCAGAGAAAGCACGAGGCGGTCGGCGATCACCGGCCTGAACTCTTCCATGAGATCGAGGGCAAGGCCTGCCCTGCCCGGGCGATCTCGGTGCAAAAATCCGACCGCCGGGTCAAGACCTACCGTTTCAAGGGAAGACCGCACATCGTGCGCAAGAAGGGTATATACAAAAGATAGAAGCGCATTGACAGGGTCAAGGGGTGGACGCCTGTTACGATCATTGAATAAAAAATCGTCCTTCTGATCCAGTATCAGATGATTGAAAATACCGAAATACTCGGCCGCGGCCATGCCTTCGATGCCGCGCACTTCATCGGCATCGGCTGCACAAGGGAGTTCTTCGATAAGCCTATCTATGGAAGATGAAGCGCTCTTTATCGAAGCAACGTCTATTCTTTCGCCATGATCCCGCGTTGCGCGGTTCATGACAAGACGAGAATTCGCCAATTTCCCCATCACGATGTTCGCGGCGACCATCCGCGTTATTTCGGCGTTGTCCGCCATACGGTACTGTTCGCGACGGAGCAGAACGTTGCCCGATACAGGTCCCCGCACCGAAGCGAGGAACTTGCCATATTCAGTGAGAAAGGAGATGGCTATGTCATGTTCCGCACAGAACCCTAGAAGAAAAGGAGAACAGAGCACATTGCCGAAACATACGATGCCGCCTATCGTATGGACGGGGAGTTGCAGCAGCTTCTGCTGCTCGCGCTCCACTACGATAGTCTCGCCTTCTTTGTGAAGATAGACCCCTTGCGAGCTGACATAGAGTGTATTGAGGAGCTTTCTCACCCTCACCTCCCTTTATCGTATATCAGCGGATATCTCCTCATCGCCCGCATTCCTCTCTCGCCGCGCGAATTTGCGACTGCACGAAGCGGTCGACCCGCTTTCCTCCCGAGCCCGCGCTCTTTGGCATGCACAATTCAAAAAGCGAACAGCGATCGCATTTCCGCCTCCCGTACAGGGCGGGAGGCGTGATTCCCAAAGAATGCAGCTGCCTTACTCTTGCCACAAGCTCCATGGTCTTCGCCCTCAGCAGGCCATCGATGTCCACGGTCGTCCTGCGGTGTTCCTGGAGATAGTACAGTTGCCCGACCGCCACCGGCACCCCAAACATTTCCTCCAGGCAGAAAGCCTGGGCGCAGAGCTGGACACGATCCACATCATCTTCCTTGGTCCTTCCGCGCTTGAACTCCACCGGCACCGCCTCGGCGACTCCTCCCCCTGGCGCGAGGTGAAGCTCCACGAGGTCGCATTTGCCTATCAAACCCCGCTCCAGGGAGCGCACTGCCATGCCGTATTCCTGACGGAAGAGCCTCCGCGACTCATGGTGTTCCGCATCGACTCGCTCGTGCAGCACTTTCCCCTCGGCGGTAAAGCGATTTTCCTCCCAGACTTGCTCGATATGGATAAGGGCATACTGACGTTCACAAAAAAGTATGTGCTGGAGCGCTGAGATCAGAACAAGATCATCTTCGGAATACAAAAGTATCAGCCTCCCGTCACGATATCGTCCGCCCACAATCGTCCAAGAAATAGGCGCCAGGGCAATACTTCGATGCCATCGATTTTTCGCGGGCGCGCCTCTCTGCAAACGAGAATGAAGCGTTTTATTTTTCCCTCTTCCCGCAGAGCTCGCAAGCCAGCCAGATGCCTGTCGTAAATGATCGTCGCCCCCTCCATGATAATCGTTAATCTTGCTGACGTTTACAATAATAAACGTCAACTTCACCTGCTGATGTCACCTCCTGTCGCTCCACTAACACACTCAGCAAGGATTTCCAATACCTGCGCGAGGACAACCTTTCGGTCTGCGGCGAGCAGGACTCCGATCCACTCTACCGTTTTGCCCTCGATCGTGGAGATCTTTACCGTTTGCACCAGCGATAATCACAAGACCACATCCAGAAAGGAAACTATTATATTGGGAGGTAAGGTTCTCCTTACTCTCGTCAATATAGTTTCCCTATTACACTCCCACGACCGTCTTGAATTCTTTGAGCTCTTTCCCGTCGAGGGTAATCTCGTAGTCCGAAAAATCGCGTGCAGGTTTCGAAGAATCGGTGACCCGTTCGGCCGCGATGCGGTTAAAGAGCTCACTAGCTGGTTTGTCCCCCATGAGGGAGGAGTGCTCGAATACGACGAGCCTCCGGGCGTTCATGAGTCCTCGTGCCGCAGAGCGGTCGTTTTCGAACATGTTTTGGAGAGCTTCCCAGAAAAGTTCGAGATCCTCTTGCGAAAAGCCTGTCTGATTTGCGAGCGGCGCTGAGACGAAGCCGTGGGTACGGTAGAGTCCGTAAGGCACTGTGAACTTGCGGCCCATCGTCCGGTTATCCCCACCCTGCTTTTCTGCCTCGGCCTCCGTCGCCACAGCCATGCGGGTGATACTGTGCTCCGATACGATCACCTGATCGACGGAACGGGCGAAGGTTATCTGAATCGGTCCACGGACCTGCCCACAATTGATAGATGTTGACATCACAGCACCAAAAGCACGGATATCGTAAAAATTCCTGCACATCCATGCGCGGGCCTCATCAACCTTATCACCGCCCTTCCGCTTCCCTTCATCCTTACTGAGATCGATGCCGAGGGCCTGATATGCTCTTGCATTTTGGTTGTTGAGAATAGCCTTTTCCTTCACGTATATCTCGTATGGTGGTTGTTCATTTTTCAGGAGGCCAACGTAATTCCTTACCTTTCGCTTGAGGCACACATCCGTGACGAGTCCGTTACCTGTCTCGGCGTCCACACGGGGCAAATTGCCAGCGTCGGGGTCGCCGTTCGGATTCCCATCCTTGACATCAAAGAAATACACGAAATCGTAGCGCCTGCTCAGTTCCATTATTTTCTCCTCTTATCGAATAGTACTTTTCGAGCCGAAGCTCGGATAAATGACAAATCGTTTGGTTATTTTTGCTGTTCTTTTTTCGTGAATAGGTCCTGACGTTGATGGTAGTAGCCAATGGCGAATTTCCCCTGCTCGTGAAGGTCGAGGTGGGCTGGGAAGTCGTCGATGTGGCTTAGGATCTCGCCCACAAGGCGTTCGAGATTAGTCACACGACCCTGATTATCTATCTTTGCGAGATGGTGATTCTTGAGGCGAATGAGAGTTCCAAACACGATCACGGGTGAGCTGCAGGCCGCACCATAATATCTCTCCTTGATCGTTGTGTTGAGGCCCGGATTCGCTTCTTCCTGTATCTTCTCGAGAACGGCAAAGAGCCGCCCGAGTTGATAGCCGATCGAGGGCTGTTCTGTGTCGAGTGCCATCTTTATCTCCTTTTCGTTCTTGTTTGGGTAAGCTCGGTAGTATCGATTGAGATAGGCTTTTATCAAAGCGGCGCGCACAGGCTTCACCCTGTATTCCGTGTCGCTCTGAATACGCCTGAGCGCCTGCTGGAGAATTGTTGCTGGGTAAGGTCTTCCCTCCATGATTGAACGCATGAACTCGCCCGCCAAATTAGGTGGAATGTTCTCGCTTTTGTCCTGGATGGCTACATTCACGAGGAGGCGCCAAAGTGAGTAATATTCGGGCTCCGATGGCGGTTTCATGATGGCGAGATCCATAAAGTGCTGTCTGATCCTCTTGACGAAACTGGAAATCGTCCCGGCTTCCCAAAACCTCACGGAGATACGCGCCGCGTTGGGCGAGAGGCCGAGAATATAGAACTTCGTGTCGTCTCTATCTTCCAAGTAGCTACCAGTTTTAGGAGATTCGAGGAGGTTTTTGAGGCCCCTCGTTCCGGAGTTCGGATCGTCTTTAGGTGGTTCGGAAAAGAAGGAAGCAAAGTCTAACTCAAAACGCGTTTTTTTCTCGGACCAGAAAACCGTCGAGGCATCACCAATTTGGAGACGCTGCCCCGATGCAAGGAGCGTATTGAGGCTTTTCGTATACTCGGATGCAGCCTTCTTGCTCACTGGTGCGTTATAGCTTTGTACCTTTCCATAAGAAGAAAATGAAGGTTTATCCGTGTTAAAGCTGATAATGCACGCTCCAGCTTGTTGTGTTCCCCATACATTTTTGATGACCGGATGAGTTCGCTCAATGAGTACATCAGTCTTCCCGGTAATTAGGCATTGCCCATGAATATTGTCTTCTTCAGATACCATCGACGATGCAGCAGATAAACAAGTCTTCACCTTTTGCGTGTCGAAGACCACATGGTGCCGTGAACCCTGAATGTGAAAGCTAATTTTCGGAGAACCCGAGGCCAATAGTTCTCCATATTCCTTATCCATTAATATCGCACTGAAATGCTCTCGATTCGACAACCCTTGCTTCAAGAAGGCACGCACCGCATCGACATCAGCGTCTTCCCCTTCTCCGATCCAGTCATCAATGGCTTGGATCATGCTCTTGAGACGTAAGTCTCCTTTGTCGCCGAGGCCTAGAACGAAGGATGAATTGTCCCACAGCAGATTCGCGTCCCTGCCGCTGTTTGCGTGCTTAATTGCCTGTTTGCCGATGTTGGGCACAAGCATTGGTTTAGGTATCGTTTTCTTCCCATTCCGCTCTTGTAAGGATTGGATGTTAATAAACTTGCCATCTGTGTCGAGTTCTATGAGAAAATCAATTCCACCCTGGATCCACCCTTCGGGGGCAATCCTGCTCTCGGGATCGGCAGCGAGGCGGTCATAGTATTCCTTCAAAGCTTGAAGTATCATTTTCGTACCTCCACGCTCGCATCGCGTCTGTCTGTGTTGAGCACGCCATGATCAAGCCTCGCACGGAAAAAGAGAGGCTTCGGATTCGCGAGGTCGGCGTAGTCCATGTCGTAAAGCATCCAGCCGAGTTCGTCGGTCTTATCGATGGCTGCAGGCTTATCATCCTCTCCATTCACGAGCCTGAAATCGCAAGCGAACTCCCTGCAGCCGAGGTAAGGTCTATGAAAACATTGTCCCTTCATGGCTCGTCGTGCGAACATGGCAGCGTACTTGGCCTCCTTTTCATCGACTCGCACGACCGTCTCTTTTTCCTGCGCATCGGCCCATATCTCATCGGAGCAAGGCCTGTTATCCGCCCGTTTTTCGGGCGAGATGAATTCAAACCAAGCGTGGATACGGTAACGCACATCGCGCAAGAAGAGACCAGCCCGCTGTTGACGGCAGTCCTCGATATAGAGTCCCATGGGGTCACCGCTCTTTCCTTCGAGATGGGCCTGTGTGGGGCTACTTTCGATTCTGCCTACTTCGTTCCGCCTCACAGATATCCATTTGATGGGGTTAAGGACCTCTATCCGCGTTATGTGCCATTTTATGGCAGGTTTCCAGAGAATAGCTTCGAATACTGCACGGGCTGCCGATGGCGTCATCACATCGTAACTCACGCGCTCGACCTTCATCTCCGGCCTTGTAAAACAGGCGTAATCGCCCCAGACTTCGAGACACCAGTCTTTCATGCTGCCTCCTCTTTATGATATATACGATCGCGGATCCGTCGGCAGTTCGTCGACGAGGAGTCCGATTTCATCGCTGTATTCGATTGCACAGGTGAGGGCGAATATTCCGGGGCTCACTTCCTCTACCGAGCCCCTGTCCTGCAACGCTCTGAACTGATTATCGTATATATTGACCGAGTAACGCTGAAGCTTCCTGAGAAGCCAGCGGCTCGGACCTAATGACTTGAGTTCTGTGATAAGTCTCCTACCCTCCCCGTAGGGGACAATAATAGCCTTCTGATCCTTATCGTCGATGATGTGAAAAGCCTTTGCCGCTGTACGGAACTGAATACCGCAGTTTGTCATATTGGGCTTGAGCAAATCCATGATCCCCTTAGCATCGAGAGAGTTCGCCCTCCAATAGATTTCGGAGAAGTAGGGAGCGAAGGCACTCGAATCTATGGGATCCTTGAGCCCTGCTTCAAGCATAGCTAATGCCACGTCGGAGGCCTTTCGCAGGATGCCGATTGGCGCTTTGCGCGGGGGCACGAAAACGACAACCTTCCCCATTTTACCTTGGATAGCTAGTTCTCCCTCACGGTTGCATCTTCCTGCAGCTTGGGCTATCGAGTCGAGGCCTGCCATAGCGCGGTAGACGGTAGGGAACGAAAAATCGACGCCGGCCTCGACTAATTGGGTACTCACGACCCGGACTGGACCATTTTCTTTGAGACATTTCTTTATCTCCGCGATGCGGTCACTCCGGTGTTGCGCGCACATAAAGGCCGAAAGATGATAGGTCCCTTTGGGCATGAGCGCGTAAAGCTCACGACAACTTTTTCTATCGGAAACAACGCATAGAACACGCTCTTCCGCACCGAGTTCCGCGACGATCTCTGCCCAGGTTTTCGGCATGCGAAGGTCAGTTGGGGTCTGCACTTCTACTCGTTTTAAATCGCGATAAAGGGCCGGAACATCGTGGACGATCTCCCTAATAGAGCCATGAGGTAGGCCAGGAAATTGCGGGAAGCTTTCTTGCTTTTCGAGTACAGGCTGCGTTGCTGTGCAGATCACGAAACTCGTCCCGTAATGGTCAGACAGAAGCTTCATGGCCTCTATGATTGGTTTGAGGAAGTCCGTTGGGAGGAGCTGCGCTTCATCAAAAATCACGACACTATTCGCTATGTTGTGTAGCTTACGGCAAAGACTCGTCTTAACAGCGAAGAGAGAGTCAAAGAATTGTACTGACGTCGTAACGATGACGCGGGCATCCCAGTTTTCCGCTGCAAGGCGCGCCTTTGTCGTTGAATCGTTATCGTCGAGGTTGGAGTGGTGTTCTACGACCTGGGTAGCTCCCACAGCTTTGCGGAAGACATCGGCGTTTTGCTCGATGATACTCGTATAGGGAATAACGTAGATAACCCGATCTTTTTTATATCGGACAGCGTGCTCAAGCGCAAAGGCCATGCTCGAAAGCGTCTTACCGCCGCCCGTAGGCACCGTAAGTGAGAAAAAACCTGGTGATAAAGTCGCCGCCTCGCGACAGTCGGCAAGTACTGCTTGACGCGCGCGCATGACAACCGAAGGCGAACCATTAAGGAGTATGCCTTTCGTCTTCTCCCTCATGTATGCATCAAAACGTTTGAGTAACTCGGGCATTGAAAGATAATTGCCGCGGAGTTGTGCTTTTTCGCTTTCCATGTAAGCTTCCGTGTCCAGGAAGTCAGCATCCACGAGGCAGGAGAAAAGCATGCGTATCAAAAGCGACATGTCGAGGCCATTGGGATCTAATTTCCACGGTGGGACTCCGGGCTTGTTGTTCGCAAGGAGTTCGCGGTACTTATCCGGGATTTCCCCAGTGCTTGCATGCTCCAGTCTGAAGGCAAGAGAACTCTGTGCGCCTGTCCAGTCGGGAAGCCCCGCATGGTGCCCTGCGATGCAGTACGAGAGAATACGCCCCATGCCACAGCCTAAAGACTCCTCCACCAGCCTCGCGCCCGGGCCCGAGTGGTCCATCTTACCCTTTTTAATCTCGAGGGAAGCCTCTTCATCATAACCGCTTGAGGTCCTAATATATTGCTGCCACTCACCACGGGCTTTTCCCGTGTCATGACAGAGACCCAAGACTCTTCCCCACTGTCCTGCCCCCAAACTGGCCGCGAAATGTTCGGCAAGCTCGGCCGTGCCTCTGAGATGCTCATCAAGAGTCTGCGGTTCCGCCCAGCCGTCATCGTTTTTCTTGATATGCGCGATAATCATTCTCATTCCTTTAGATAATCACGATAGATAAAAACAAACTTACTTTTGATTACGACTTTTTGTTTTTGCGGAAAGAATGGTATAGACAAGCGTAGTCGTTTACCTTCCATGCTCGAAAGAAAAGTAGTAATGCCCCTATGCATGGTACCGGAGTTTCTAAAAAGGCAAGGGATAAGTTCAGACCAAGACATGCTTATATCCTCCATCATATGAGGATAATTTACTTCCCCAGCTAATGAAAGAAAAGTATTTGGAATAGTTTTTTTTGCTTTTTTTCTCATAATTAACTATTAATTTCATTTTATTTAGAAAAAAATAATAACCATTCCGAAGAATGGCTATTACTTCCCCAACTAATGTTTCAATCCACAGCGCTTGCTGACCACTTAAGCATACTACGGAAAGTCCTTGGGAGGCAATTCCTGACAATTTCCAATGTGGAGGTATAGTCAAGGCAAGATTTTTATACAGAGGGCAGACAGAGAGAAGTGTTTTTATCTCTTTTGGGGAAACGAGAACTGGTAAAGAATCTTCGGAAGCTTGCCCCTTCTGTTTTGTCTTGGCATGCGAAGAAACTCTCATATTTACCTCTTTTTCTGTAATACTTTGTCGATAAGACATTATCGCTTTCCTTTTACAAATGCGCAACTTTTTTCATACTCACTTCCACCATCCCAGCACCTCGTTATATGGCATCGAAAGCGTCTTGAGGCCGCAGATGTCGAAAACGGCGGTGATGGGGCTGGCGCCATAGGGGGTGCAGCGAGCGACTAATGTTGTGCCGCCGCCCATGCGCCGTACAAGGTTCAGCACGTCGGTCCAGGGGCAGAATGAGGCTTTGCTGTCGGTGGAATTATCCCACAGCGATGTCGTGGGCTGGTCGGCGTCGACGCGGGTGGTGACATACTTCCCTTCATACTTGTAGTCGTCGGTGTCGTTGCCGAGGTAGACGTCCCAATTGATGTACAATTCGAGGTCTTCCCCGTCCGAACGCACGACGAGAGTTGGCTTGTCGCCATACCCGTTGGCCCCGCTGTCGGCGGTCAATATGAAAAAAAATTGTCGCTTGTCGGTGAGGGGATCGACCTTGCGGTCAAACACCCACTTTGAGGGTTTCTGGGGAGCGGCTATTTTCGCGCCAGAGGGGGTCGCGATGCCGAATTCCCTGGCAAGGGAGTCGTACTGCGCGAGCCTCTGCACGTCGTCTTTCTCTTCCGCGATGCGGCGAAGAGCCGTGACCAGGTCCTGATACCGGCCCTCAGTCTGGGGATAGACCAAAATGGCCGCGAAAATGAGCATCAGCGTCGCTAAAAAACGTTTCATGCAACCTCCCTTTAAAAAACCGGCGGCGCCGGCAGGGATTCGAACCCGCTATCTGATACCAAGATGCCTCTTGGCACCCCGCCTGCCTGTGGCGGCATCGGCGCCGTCGGTCGCTTTCCATGAGGGTCAGACCCCGGCCTTCTCTTATACGCCGGCAGGCGGGACACCAGTTGTCCCGGAGGAACAAAAAGATCCGCAGGGAGGTAAAAAAGTCGCCTTTTTCTTTTAAATTCGCGGGTTGTCCGTCAACATTCTCATTTTTCCAATCTCTTCGGCCCACCTCGCGCGGAATTCAGGCGGACCGATGACTTCGCAGTTGGCGCCGCAGCGGAGAGCGCGGCCCAGGAGTTCGGTCCAATCGTGGACTGGAAGTGTCAGATCCAACGCCGGAATACCATTGGTCGCGACAGTGTCAGCCAGCGTTTGCTCCGGATGCCAGCGCTGCTCGCGCACGGCGCGGGCCGCGCCCCCGTAGAATCGAAGCGTGGCGAGGCCTATGGGCTCCCCTTTGAAAATGCCGTAGGAAGAGGAGAGAAAACGGTCTATGTCTGTGTCAGAGGGAGCGTGGGCGAAACAGTCCGATTCCGTGGTAGAGGCTTCGGTGCCGCCCCCATGCACGTTCCGCCGGGGATTTTCCTTCCGTACGGCCACCGCGGCGATGCGCGAGACCAAGAAGGTCCGGAGTTCCCTCGACTTGGAGTCTTGAGCGACGCAGTACCACTTGCCCGAATAGTTGACCAGCCGCAGCGGCAGAATGGTGCGCAAACTTCGCGTTCCATTGGCGTCGGTGTAGTCGATGTCGAGAGGCTCGTTTTCCAGAAGGGCTCTGCAGAGGGCCAGCACGACAGCATTCTCGATACGCTCGAGATCGGGCAGTTCGTAGAGGACTTTATCCGCTATGGAGATGTAGCGGACGGGAGTTCTCTCCCTGATGAGATCGGTGAACTCCTTGGAGAGGACGGGGACATATGCGTATTTCTCGAGAATTGCGGTAAGGAAGGCAAGAGTCAGGAGAGTCTTTTCGTCGGCCGCCTGGAGACAGTCCCAAGCTTCGGCGTATTCATAACGCCGCCTGGAGGCTTTCCACACGATGGGAGCCCCCAGTCTGTCGCGCATGTACTCTATGTCACGCTTTACTTGCCGTGCGCAGACCTCGAAGCGCGAGGCCACGTCCGCCACCGAAACGCCCCCACCCTCGCGGATGGACAAGTCGATGTAGAAGATCCGTTCCGTCTGGCTCACCGAAAGCCCTCCTCGTATCACACCATGATATGGTATCTCGGCGCAGGGGACCTATGATGTCCCTGGCGCGTTTAGGCCAGGAGGCGCGGAAGGCTCCACTGTTAAGGACTGGGGACGAAGGGCTCTAGGAACTCAAGCCTCAGCTTGGTAATCCCGCCCGGGACGAAACCTGGGCGAGGCCCAGCGTCAGTAGCTCCGCCCGTGGACCTTTCTGCTGTTTATGCAAAAGTACAACATGCCGCCTCTCATGTACACATCCGGAAAGGTGGGGGTTCGCGCTTGTTGGTGTTCGAAAGAGATATCCATGCCATTTTGGCTTCGGTCTTTATCGGGTTTTTTTGCCTGACGGCGTAGAAACGCCAGTCACCCGGCGGGCGGATGAAAGCGATGCCGGAAAGCGAAGCGTCTGAATCGACGGCTTCCACAAATCCGTGCATCGTAGCGCCCGGCTCGATCCATCCTCAAAAGACAAATGTCCTACTTGCCATATATCCCGTCGATAATCTCACACTTATTTTCAACAGCAGGGCTTGACCTATTCCACCGTTGTTACATAATATAGATACATAATTAGTTTTTGTAACCAAAGGAGTATGTATGCCTAAGTTCAATTTCAACCTCGGAAGCTTTATCGTCAACCTGACCATCGGATGGTTTCTCATGTCGTTCATCCAAGCCGCGGTTCGCGCCCTGCGTTCGGGCGCGCGCGGAGACCTCATCCCGCGTTTCAAGACCATCGCGTTTTTCCACGACAAGCCGGCGGCGCTGCTCAATATCGCCATCATGGCGGGAATCTGGATCGTCACGACGAGTCTTTATTTTACCTTGAAACGAAGGTAAGACTTTTACATGGCCAAATTTCCCGCCTTCATGACCGCCTTCCGGCTCACCGCGAAGGCGGCGATCCACACACCGCTGGTGTTCCGCGCAGGGCTTTTCTCCGGCGATGGCCTACCCTGGCCTTCACTGGAAGGTATTAGGGATTTCGCGCGTTTCGCCGGAATCGAAGACGGGGCGATCCGCACCGCCCTTTCCAGGGCAAAGCGCGAAGGGTCGTTGATCGCTGAAGCGGATGGAGCCAGAGGCGCCCGCTATGTACTGGCGCCCGCGACCTTCGCCAGAGGAGTCGCCCAGATTCGCGCGGACAAGAGGCCCGAAGGATTTCTTCTGGCGGTTTTTTCGTTTTCGACACCCGAGCAGGAAGAACGAGCCTCCTTGCGCGCCCTTCTCAAGTCGTACGGGTTCCGCAAACTCGCCCAGAATACCTATATCCACGGGAGAATCGAAACGGAAAGCCTGGTGGCCGCGATACGCGACCTGGGTCTGGAGCGAAATTTCTTTCTATTCACCTGTCCGGACATCGAAGACGAAAACCTCGTCGCACGGGTACTCTCGCTTTTCGACCTGGAGTCCCGGCGGAAGGATCTGCGCGAATATCTCAGGCTTTTAAAGGACTTCCTTTCCGAAGAAGTATCGCGCCAGGCGGAAGCCGGCGATCAGGCCGCGGGCGATGAATTCGCGCGGCGCCTCCTCTACGCGGCAGCGGTGCACTGGGAACGCGTCGAGTCAAGCGAGCCGCCCATTCCGGCGAGGCACCTTCCGCCCGGCTATGCCTTTGGCGAAATCCAGGCCTTCTATGGGCGCAGGCTCGGGGAGGGGCGCCGCGCGATGCTCGGATACTTTAAAAGAGTGTTCGAAGCCTGAAGATCCTATGCGCTCAGCCTGCGGCCAGCGATTTTTCTCCATGTGATAAAAGTAATTAAAATAAACTTGACCGAGAGTTATACCATAGTCATACTATTATCATGAAAACCGCTATTTCATTACCGGATCGTCTTTATAAGGCTGCTGAAAAGACCGCAAAATCCCTGGGCCTCCCCCGCAGCCAATTGTTCGCCAAAGCTCTGCAGGAGTTTATCGATAAGCATGAGGCGGAGGATATTACGGCAGCCCTGAACCAACTGTATTCGAATGAGTCGCCGGCTGAAGAAGGCCCCCGGAAAGAAGCAGGCGATATTTCTATCGAATCACTACGGCAGCTTACAAAAAATGATACGTGGTGAGATTTGGTGGGCCGACTTCGACATGCCCTTCGGCAGTGGGCCGGGATTTTTCAGGCCCGTCGTGATACTCCAAGCCGATACCTTCAATAGAAGCAAGATCGGTACGGTGATTATCCTGCCCTTGACGACCAATCTTATCCTTTCCGAAGCGCCCGGCAACGTGTATTTAGAAAAAACGGAAACAGAATTGCCAAAAGATTCTGTCGCCGTAGTATCTCAGATAACGGTGATAGATAAAAAGAGAATGAGGGAAATGGCTGGTACTCTTAAAAAAGAGAGGCTGAAAGAAGTAGAAGAAGGAATAAAGCTCGTTTTGGGACTTTGAAAATTCAATCCTATATTCTATGAAAATCGCCATCTGGGCTATACCTGCGCCCTTCCATCTTGTTCACCAGGATCAGGCTGGATACAATACGCGGTCATGGAATATTCCAAGCGCACGGTCACCTGTGGCCAGTTAAGAGCGGCGGATATCGGCAATTCGGTCGTCCTCAACGGTTGGGTTCATCGCAAACGCGACCATGGGGGTATTTCCTTCATAAATTTAAGGGATCGCTATGGCATCACCCAGGTAGTGGTGGACGCCGATTCCCCCGCGGCCCTTCTGGCGACGGCGGCGGAGCTTAAAAACGAGTATTGCGTCGCGGTCAAGGGCCGGGTGCGCGGCAGACCCGAATCCATGGTAAACCCGGACATGGACACAGGAGCTATCGAAGTGGTATGCCAGGACCTTGTTATCCTGTCCAAGTGCGATACCCTGCCCTTCCAGATCGACGAGCGGAGCGACGCGAAAGAAGATACCCGCCTGGCCTACCGCTACCTGGACCTGCGCTCGGCCTCCATGCAGCGCAAGATACGCCTCCGCCACGAAGCGGCTTTCGCGGCGCGGGAATACATGGTCGGACAGGGTTTTTACGAGATAGAAACCCCTACCTTCATACGTTCCACCCCCGAGGGGGCCCGGGACTATCTTGTCCCCTCCAGGCTCTATCCGGGCAAGTTCTACGCCCTGCCCCAGTCGCCCCAGCTGTACAAGCAGATACTCATGGTTTCGGGTTTCGATAAATATTTCCAGCTGGCCCGTTGTTACCGCGACGAGGATGCCCGGGGCGACAGACAGCCCGAGTTCACCCAGATCGATATCGAGATGTCCTTCGTAAAGCGGGACGATGTGCTTGAAATGTGCGAGGGCCTCATGGGTCATGTATTCAAGAAGGCTCTTGGAGTGACTTTGCCTGGGCATTTCCTGCGCCTGAGCTACGACGAGGCTATGGACCTCTACGGAAGCGACAAGCCCGATCTGCGATTCGACATGGCCATGCGGGATTTCACGCCCTATGTGGACGCCTGCTCCTTCCAGGCCTTTAAAGACGCCGTCGCCGCGGGCGGAACGGCCAAGGCGCTTGTGGTGCCCGGCAAGGCCGATTATTCCCGCAAGCAGATTGAGGAGCTGGAAGCCCAGGCCAAGGTCTACAAGGCCAAGGGTATGGCATGGATGAAGGTCGCCAAGGCCGCCGATGGCGGGACGGTCCTGGAAGGCGGGGCGTCCAAGTTCTTCGCTGCCAATGCCGCCGCGGTGGTAACAGGCTTGGGCGTCAAGCCGGGCGATCTGGTCCTGATGGTGGCCGATGCCAAGGCCAAGGTAGCCTGCACTTCCCTTGGAGCGGTGAGAAGCAAGCTCGGGCGCGATCTCGGCCTGTTGAACCCCAACGAGTTCAAGTTCGCCTGGATCGTGGACTTTCCCATGTTCGAATACAACGAAGAAGAAGGCCGCTGGGAAGCCGCCCATCATATGTTCACCATGCCCCAGGAAAAGTACCACGCCACCCTGGAATCCGATCCGGGATCGGTCAAGGGCGATCTCTACGACCTGGTGCTCAACGGCTACGAGATAGCTTCGGGTTCGATACGAATCCACGATCCGGAGCTTCAGCGCAGGATCTTCAAGATCGTCGGTTTTTCGGAAGAAGAAGCCCAGCGCAAGTTCGGCTTTCTGGTGGAGGCCTTCAAATATGGTCCCCCGCCCCACGGCGGCATAGCCCCGGGCTTCGACCGCCTGGTCATGCTCATGGCGGGCGAAACTTCCATCAAGGAGGTCATCGCCTTCCCCAAGAACAGTTTCGCGGTGAGTCCCATGGATCAGAGCCCCAACGAGGTGGACGAAAAGCAGTTGCGGGAAGTCCACATACGGATCGTGCCGAAAGAATAGACTTCGACCCGCCGGCAAGGCAATCGCGCGGCGTATCAACCGTAACTGTGCAACCCCGGCAGAAGGTAATTGACACCGAAGAAGGTGAATACCGTGCAGAGAAAGCCCACGACGGCGATCCACGAGGGGGCGGCGTTTTTCTTTTTCATGATCAGGCGCACATGGAGATAGAGCGTATAGACCAGCCAGGTTATGAAGGCCCAGGTTTCCTTGGGGTCCCAGCTCCACCAGCGGCCCCAGGCCTGTTCGGCCCAGATGGCGCCGAAAATGAGGGCCCCGGCGGTGAAAATCGGATACCCTACCGCCACGGCGGTGTACGTGATCCGATCGAAGTCGATCTTTTTCTTTTCGTCCTTGGTAAAAAGAAAGGCCAGGGATGCCACGAATGAAATGACAAAAAAAGCCTCGCCCACAAACGAGAGCGCCACGTGAATTACCAGCCACAGGGAGCGCAGGGCGGGGATAGGCGGCAGGGCTTCCTTGGGCAGGAGGGGCGAGGACGCGATGGCCGCCAATACCAAAGCAGCGATGGTCGCCCCGAAACCGATGATTCTGGAATAATGGATTTTTTTCTGAAAACGATAGACGATATCGAGAATCATTATAAACGCCGAATAAAAAAGCAGGGACTCGTAGGTGCTCGTCAGAGCGATAAAGCCGATTTTCACGCTTCGGCTCAGCATGACGCCCAGGAAAGCCGCCGCGGCGGCGGCCATGAGCCAGGGGCTTAGGCTTTCTTTTTTGTCGCCTTTGCGGAACAGCGAAACCACCTGTGCCGCCGCGGCGGCGATTACCAAAATGAACCCTATGGTCGCGATCATGCTTTTTCTTCCTTGAGAGTATCGTTAAGCTTCTGGGCGAAGGTAAGCGCCGTCCCCAGGCCGATGAGAATGAGCGAAACCAGGACGAAAGGATAGCCGGGGTCGCTCACCGCCTGAAGCCCCGTGGATAGAACCTGGGTCGTCGCGACAGCGTACCGTCCAACCAAAATTCCCTGCGAGTCCACCCTTACCGCCCCGTCCAGGCCTCCGCCTTGGACCCTTAAAACCGCCTGAGCCTCCCCGGTTTCGACGCCGGGCTTCTTCTCCGTTGTCATGAAAAAGATGCGAACGCCCTCGGCTTCAAAACTTTCCCCCCTGGCCAGGGTGGTGACCGAGTCGTCGGGAGCGCTCACCGCGACGGCCAAGGCCGCGGAATACGAATTCTGATATATGGTAATGGCTCCGATTCTCAGCGGCTTATTGACCCGGATTTCCACATTTTCCTTCAACAGGGTCCCGTCTTTCTCAAGATTTACCAGGCTGGTCCAATCTTTTGGCCGTCCGTCCTCGTATCGCTCATCGCTGAACTTGATCAAGTGAAGGATTTCCCCATTGGGCAAAGCCACCGATTCCCCGGCGGCAAGGCGAACCATGCCTTCTTGCCGGCCGGAAAACGAAACGATGCCGCCTACGATAAGCAGCAAAAGACCGACGTGGAGAACATCGGGACCATGCCGGCGCTTGTTTTTCTTGCGCAGCTCCCGGACAAGACGATCCAGGGCGCAAGCGCCAAGATTGATGAAAAACAACAGCGCGGGAACGAGGAAAAGGATGGAGGAAAAAAATCTGTTCAACCCTGTTTGCACGACCAGCTCGGCGACAAACTTAGGATAGAGCTTGAAATATTCTTCCGAAGCCTTCCCCTGGGGAATGAGCGTTGCCAGAAGGCTACCCGTGGCGAGAATGACAATAAGCGCTATGGCGAGCTTGATCGATTTAAGTTTTTTCCAAAATTCGCGCACCCTGTGTTCCTTCGAGCGTGACTCTTCAATATCCCGTTCGCCATACCATAGGTAAGACGATAATCGAGCCTATCCAGCGGTTTCGGTCCTTGTCAAGTTCATCAAGCCGGCAAGATAAATAACGCTTTTTTTATATATACCCACCCTTTACACCTCACAAAAGTTGTTTTATAATACAAAAGTCTCCAGTACGCCGTTGGCGGAAGAGCGGCATCGCGCTGCACAGCTTTATAATGAGGAGATATACGCGGATGAAAATAAAACTCCTGTCGGCGCTCGCCCTGCTGGCCTTGTTCGGTGCGGTCCCCGCAATAGCCGGCGAGTCGAGCTGCATCGACTGCCACGGCAACGCCGATATCATGAAGACCCTGGTTCCGCCTCCCGTGGCGAGTTCCGGCGAAGGAGAGGGGTGAGCGGGCGCACCTCCCCCGGTCCGGGCGGATTACCACATGGGGTATGTCGTCGATAAGGAAACAATCGAGACCGACCCCCACTTCGAGTACGGATGTTCCTTCTGCCATGAGGGCGACGCCGACGGCGTCACAAAAGCGGAAGCCCATAAGGGCATGGTCAAGCGACCATCGGACAATCTGGACACCTGCGGCGTCTGCCATGAAGGCATCGTCGCGACCTATAAGCTCTCCCTCCATTATACGACCGCCGGATTTAAAAACGGCGTTTCTCCCCGCTTCTCCCAGGAAGAAAAAACAGTATTCGACGAAACGGTTTTCGAGCAATCATGCCGAAGTTGCCACGCTTCCTGCGGCGACTGTCACGTCCAGAGCCCTGTCGTGTCCGGCGTCAATACCGGCCTCATGGACGGGCACAAATTCGTGCGCAAAGACGAATCCAAGTCCTGCGCTCTCTGCCACGGAGGCCGGGTCTATCCTGAATTTACCGGCGACTATGGCGGGCGCCCCGATGTGCACTATCGCAACGGCATGAGCTGCCTGGACTGCCACTCCGCGGAACAAATGCATGGCGACGGCGTCGCCTACGATGGCCGTCGAGACGTGGAGAACAAGCCTTCCTGCCTGGAATGCCATGAAAAGAGCCTTTCAGCCACGCAGGAAGCTGAAGAAGCCCATGCGATACACGAAGAGGCCGTTTCCTGCAGCGCTTGCCATACCGCGACGGGGTACAGGCAGTGCTCTTCCTGCCACCTTGGCGAAGGCGCCACATCGAGCCCCGCCATCGTATTGGGAGACAATCCCCGCAAACCCGGTCAGCTCACGACATTGCGACTCATTCCCACTGTGAGGACGACCTTCGAGAAAGCCGGAATACGGCAGGATAATTTCGACGCTTTGCCGAATTACTGGGATTCCATACCCCACAATATTCAAAAACGAACGGATAGGACCAGGGACTGCAACACCTGCCACGGCGAGAGTCTATACTTCCTGGAAGAGTCGAAGCTTCCCAAGGACGGATCGACCAAGAACCTTGAATTGATCCGGTAACGCACAATACCCCGGATACGGAACCGGGAATAAAAAGGAGATGGTATGAAAAAAGGAATTCTCATTCTGCTTATGATCGCTCTTGTAAGCCCTCTGTTCGCCCGTGAAATCGACGCTATTGTCACCGCGGATTGGCTCGAGGCCAACCTCTCCAATCCCAGGCTCGCCGTGGTCGACGTGCGTAAAGTGGAGGACTACAAGACTGGCCATATCCCCGGCGCGATTTCGCTTTTAGGATCGGTCTTCTATGTGCCCGCCAAGGGACTGTCCAACGAGCTGCCTTTCATGGACGATCTCTCCGACGCTCTGGCCGACGCCGGTATCGGCGCGGATTCTCTGGTGGTGGTGGTCGAGACCGACGGCTCCAGGTTTTCCTGGGCTACCCGTGTCGCCTGGACCCTCGCCTATGCGGGGTTGGACAATGTGGCCGTTCTTTCCGGCGGCCAGGCCGCGTGGGTAAAGGCTGCCAAACCCATCACGACCGAGGTGGTCAAGAAAGCCAAAACAAAATTTTCCGCCATGCCCAGGGCTAAGTATCTCGCTCTTAAAGCCGATGTGCTGGCCGCCAAGGGACAGGTGATCGACGCCCGGGCCTACGACACTTACTTCGGATTGGCGAAGCAGTCCTTCGTGGCACAGGCAGGACACCTTCCCGGAGCCTATTCCCTCCCCTTCTCCTGGATCACCAACGCGGAGGGCCTTGTCAAATCGAAGGACGAGCTGTCGAAGTATGTGGCCGCCCTGGGGCTCGATCCCGCCGCGGAAACAATTGTTTATTGCGATTCCGGCGTGCTCTGCACCTCCTGGTGGTGGATCATGAAGGAATACATGGGATGGGCGAACGTACGTAGCTACGATGGTTCTTCCCAGGAAATCACCGCCGATCCCTCGGTGAAGTACCAGCCCCTGGTGTGGAGATAAGGCCGCTCCCGGGAACCATGTGGGATTTTCGAAGCCGCCCCCGCGAATGGGCGGCTTTTTTTATGCTTTCCCGGATCAGTACCGCAGCCGAATTATGGATTCCCCCGCGCTGCGGGGCTCGCAATAGCCGATAATGGCGGCATCGACGCCGGCGGCCAGCAAGGAGGCCAGACAGGATTCCGCGTTTTCCGGCGGGATGGCCCCCAAAAGGCCGCCCGAGGTTTCCGGGGAAAACAACAATGCGCGAAGCCACTCCAGGGATTGTTCGGACGCGTGATCCGGGAATTCCACTTTATCCAGAAAGGCTTTCCGATTTCGGGCGGTACCGCCTGGGATTCTTTTTCGCTCCACGCACTCCCTGGCTCCAGGGATGAATGGTATCGCTTTCGCGTCGATCGAAAAATCCACTCCGCTTTTTTCCGCCATTTCCAATCCATGACCGAGGAGAGAAAAACCGGTCACATCCGTCGCCGCCCGGGCCTGCCCCGCGAGAAATGCCCGCAGGGCGTCCCGGTTAAGCGCCTTCATAGACCTAATCGCCGCCCCGATCCAGGAGGGCTCGACATCCTGGGCTTTTGAGGCTGTGGTGATGACTCCGGTACCCAGGGGTTTGGTGAGGATAAGGACATCGCCCGGCCGGGCGCCTTTTTTCAACAACAATTTCCCGGGATGAGCGAATCCTATGGCCGCCAAACCATATTTGGGCTCCTTATCCGTAATGGTGTGGCCGCCGGCCACGGCGCAGCCGGCCTGTCCAGCCTTGGAGGCTCCTCCCTGGAACACCATGGATATCAGCTCGCCATTCATGTCGGCGGGGAAAGCGGCCAAATTAAGGGCGAGCACGGGCTCGGCCCCGCTGGCATAGATATCCGAAAGGGCATTAGCCGCGGCGATTTCCCCGAAGGTAAAAGGATCATCCACCACCGGAGGGAAGAAGTCCGCGGTAAAGACCAACGCTGTGGAGTCGTTGAGTTTATATACGGCGGCATCGTCGCCTTCGGCCAGGCCGACCAGAAGATCGGCCCTGCGCTCGGGCGGCACCATACCGGCCAAGGGACGCAGAACCTGCGCCAGGGCCTCAGGGCCCATCTTGGCCGCTCACCCCGCCGCGGAACAAAGGGAAGTCAATCTGACTATCTCCTTGCCGTCCATGTGCCCTCCTTTTGGCTCACTGTAGCGGCCGGTTTACGCCCGGTCAAGGGAGAACCGCCAATCGACGAGGTTCCTTTTGCGATCCGGATCGCCGCGTCCGGTAAAACGCGGCGCTCGCCTTGACCAATGACCATCCTCATTTTAGTATCGATCTTGGAAGAGGATGGGGTCCGGCGGCTCCCGCGGTCTTCAAAACCGTCGGCCGCGATTCATCGCGGCGGCAGGTTCGATTCCTGCCCCTTCCGATGCTTCGGGCGGAATCCTGCGGTTTCCGCCCTTTTTCATTTATCCCGGGAGCAATCCCGAAGCGAATAGGGTGTACCGATGAAAAAAAACGATCCCCGGGGATGGATTCCCCAGGTCGAGCACCTCTTAGTCGATCCTGGGCTTTCCGTCCATATCGCAGGTCTGTCCCGGCCTTTGGCAGCCCGTACAATCGCCCAGGTCCTCGACGCATTGCGCGGACAGCTTTCAACCCCGAACGCTCCCGAATCCTTAGACCAGCGGGAAGTGCGTCGAATCGCTCTTGAGGAATGTCGGAAAGCTCTGGAGAAAAAAAGCCGCCGAGCCCTGACAAAAGTCTTTAATGGAACCGGAGTGGTCTTGCATACGAATTTGGGACGAAGCCCCATTCCCCCGGCGCTTTGGGAGGCGGTGCGGGACGTCAACACAGGATACTCCAATCTCGAATTCGATGTGGAAACCGGCCAGCGGGGCCTCCGCGGCGGCTTGGCCCCGGAGCTTCTGGCGACCCTCGTCGGAGCCGAGGCAGGCCTGGCGGTCAACAACAACGCCGCCGCGGTACTCCTCATCCTAAAGGCCTTCGCCAAGGGCAGGGAAGTGATCGTATCCCGGGGCGAGGCGGTGCAAATCGGCGGGGGATTCAGAATTCCCGATATACTGGCGCTCTCAGGAGCTGTCCTCAAGGAAGTGGGAACCACAAATATCACCACAACCCAGGATTATCTGAACGCCATCAGTCCCGATACCGCCGCCATCCTCTTAGTGCACAGCTCCAATTTCGTCCTCCGGGGATTTACGGAAAAACCTTCCCTTTCGGCCCTTTCCAAAGCCCTGCCTCCGACCATACTACGCATTGTCGATCAGGGATCGGGCAGTACCACCGAAGAACTGGAGTCCGAACCATCCGCGGCCGGATTGCTGCGGGCCGGCGCCGATCTGGTTTGTTTTTCGGGGGACAAGCTGCTTGGCGGGCCGCAGGCCGGCCTGATCGTCGGCAGGGCGGATTTGATCGCGACGCTCTCCAGACACCCACTTATGCGCGCCTTCAGGCCGGGAAAGATAATTCTCTCGCTGCTGGAAGCCAATCTCCTGGCCAAACTCGGCGGTGGGGCGCCTTCCGTCCCGGAGACTTCGGCATCCGGTATCGCGGCGCTCGGTTCCGCGGCGCAAAAAGCCCTGGCGCTCTCCGCTGAGCCGGGATTGAAGACCCTTCGTTCTCTGGCGCGGAAAATCACCAGGACCCTCCCAAAAGACAGAATCGCTCTCCTCCGCTCCCGGGGCGCCCTGGGCGGCGGCAGCACGCCCGACCAGACTTTTCCATCCCTGGCCCTCGGCATTAGTCCGCTTCGGTCGGCGGAATCGCTGAGCGCCGGTCTGCGGCAGGCTCCCCTTCCCTTGGTGGCGCGGATCGAGAACGAGAAGATCATCATCGATTTGATCACCCTGGCTGACGAGGATCCGCGACAGGTGGCGGATACCATCGCCTTCGCCCTCGAGCACGAACTCGAACGCGAAAACGAAAGCGAAGGAGCGAAAACCGCTAAACACGCCGAAAGGCGGCGGAGTCGCCCCGGGGGCTCATCATGATCGTCCTCGGGCTGGCCGGCCATGTGGACCACGGAAAGACCGCCTTAGTACGGGCCTTGACGGGAATCGATACGGACAGGCTGCCCGAAGAAAAAGCAAGGGGAATGACAACCGATCTCGGTTTCGCCGCCCTTCGCCTCTTCGCTCCCCGGGCTTCGGCGGCCGAAGGCGCGGCCCAGGAAGCGACCCCACATGCAAGACCCCGGACTTTTATTTCCCAGGCCGCCGCAAACCAAGATCCAGCGCGGCGGGACAGCCTTCCCGAAGGGAGCCCCCTCGATATCGGCGTCATCGACGTACCCGGTCATGAACGCTACATCCGTAATATGGTGGCCGGCGCCTGGTCTCTGGATCTGGCGCTTCTGGTGGTAGCCGCCGACGACGGATGGATGGAACAGAGCGAAAACCACGCCCGGGTGCTCAGCGCAACCGGTATGGCCAGGCTGATTGTTGCTGTTACGAAAATCGACAAGGTATCCCGGGAGCGAAGCGAGGAAGTGGAGCAAGACTCCTTTCGAAGGGCTTCCACAATCTTCGGTGCACAGGCTATCGCAGGCGTGGTCGGGATTTCCGCCCTCCATGGAGAAGGAATCGAAAACCTCAAAGCCCTCATCGCCGCCGAGGCGGCCAGGATTGAAGCGGCCAGGCTCGGCAGCCCTCGAAGCCGGGAGGGCTTTCTCTTTATCGATCGGATTTTTTCCAAACCCGGGGTTGGACGCATCGTCTGCGGCAGCCTTGTGGGCGGCACCTTCGCGGTGGAGGAAGAAGTCATTCAAAGTCCGGGCGGGGAAATCCTGCGCATTAAGGGGATCGAAAGCTTAGGCAAGGCGATTTCTTCCATTTCGGGCACCGCCCGGGTTGCCCTGAATATAAGCAAGACTAAGGCCGGGACAGCTCGGGGCGATCTATTATATAAAGCGCCTCGAAATAGTTCCCAGTATTATTCCGGCCGCGAATTCATAGTAAAAGTCGAAGAGCTTCCCTATTCGACGTCCCCCGTGACCAAAGATTCAGAAATCCTGAAAAAAGGCGGCGAGATCGAAGCAGCTGTTGGTACGGCCGGGCGAATCGGCAAAATAATCCCTTTGGGAAACCACCCATGGTACAGGTTTTCCTGCGCCGAAGAACTGGCCTTTCCCTCCTCAAGCCCCCTGGTGCTGATCCGCCATGGCGGGGCTCGGATCGTGGGCAGGGCCTGGGCTGTCTTTGAAGGGAAAACCGATAGAATTGCAAGAAGAAAGCTGGCGATTCTCTTGGCCGGCCTGGGAAACGCCAGCCCTCCCGACGCAGCTGAAGCCATCCGGGCGGCAATAGCGCCTCAACCACAAAACGATTCGGGCGGAAGAAGGGGTGATCCAATCCTCGATCGGGTTCCGACCGAGGACTCGAACTCGGATCAGGACTTAACGATCGATGATCGAGTCGTGCTGGAGCCTTCTTTAAAAAAAGCGGAAAAGCGCTTGCGGGAAGCGGGGCGCCATTGCATCGAATATCAAAATACCGTTAACGCGAATTTTCGTACGACCGGAAAAGCTCAAACCCCGGCCCTGCCGCCCAGAAAAGACTTGGACCGTCTTTGCGCCCTCGGAATCGCCCTCCCCCTGGATAGAAATCTCTTTATCCATAGGGATACATACACAACCCTGGTCGCGGCGATCCTGAAAAATCGAGGCCCGGGGCAGATTCTGGAAATCGGCACGGTAAAAGAAATAACCGGCTTTTCGAGGAAATTCGTCATCCCCTTTTTACATAGAATGGAGCGAGACGCCTATATCAAACGCGAGGGAGAGCGCCGTATAATACTCAAGCTTGTCTGAGCGCCTCCAGCTCCGCCTCGGCCCCCGCGTTGAGGTACAGGGAATCCAAGCCCAGAGCCATGAATTTGAATCCCTGCCTGGCTCTCCGGATCGCCGGTTCGGCCCCCATGCAGAAAATGCCTGGTATTACCCCGGCGTTGAGCGACGCTTCGAGCAATCTGGCGATGGCCGCTTCCACCTCGGGATGGGCGGGATTGTCCATGTGCCCCATGGAGCAGGCCAGATCAAATGGCCCGACAAACAGCATATCGATGCCGGGGATTTTTAATATTTCCTCGATGCGCGACACCGCGTCGATATGCTCGGCCTGCAGCATCACCAACACCTCGGCGTTAGCCGATTTTGCGTATTCGACCATGTTCAAGCCATACATGCTCGCCCTGCCGGGGCCTAAACCGCGCACGCCCTGGGGAGGATACAGACAGTTTTTGACAGCCCGCTCTGCTCCTTCTTTTGTGTTGACCAGGGGGATCATGATTCCCTCGGCCCCCGCGTCCAAGACGCGCTTGATGGTGGCCTGATCGTTGCCGGGGACTCTCGCCAACGCGGAACATCCGCCCCGTTTGATCGCGGCGAAAAGATCCCCCGCCGTTTCCAGATCGATCTGACCGTGCTCCATGTCCACCAGAATCCAGTCGAAGCCCTTGGACGACAGTATTTCCGATACGGCGACGCTTCCGATGCCCTGGAAGGGGCCGAAAACAGCCTTTCCCGCTTGCAACGCTTTTTTGACGGTATTTACATGTAACAAACGTTTATCCTCCAATCAGCCGCAGCAGGATTTTCTCGGTTTCCTTCCATCCCCGGTTCCCCCGTCTTTTTTTCTACTTTCTGGTTTGCGAGTATTCTCCCGTTCTTCTTTTATTTCTTCGATCTTGATATCGCAGCAACCTCGTTTTTTTACTTTAAACCATCTTTCCAATATCCCTTTTTTATTATCGGTATTCATTCTAAAACTCCTTTTTCAAATGATCGTAAATACGAAACCGGCTATCACCGCCGTCAAGAATACCACAGCAATAAAAATCGCGACCAGCCTTTTTTTGAAAATACCCGCAAGCATGCTCATTTCGGGGATGCTCATTCCTGCCCCGCCGACGACAAGCGAGATCACCGCTCCGATGCCCATGCCTTTCCGCGTTAGAGCGACGGCCACGGGGATAATCGTCTCGGCCTTCAAATATAAAGGAACCCCGATTATCGCGGTCAGGGGAATTGCAAGCGGATTCTGCGGTCCGGCAATGCGCGCAACGAGGTCGGCGGGCATATAGCCATAGATCGCGGCTCCGATAGTCACGCCGATCAGCAGGTAAGGCAAAACACCTATGAAATCGCTCCAGGCGCCCAAGAACGCTCGCTTTAACTTTTTCCCAAACGTGGGAAGCCCCTCTTTTCCTTGCCCCCCGCCGGTGATGCGCACGTTCTTGATGTCTTCAGCAAGGCCCAGGCGTTCCAAAATCATCCCGCCCGTCATAGCCGCCGCAAAGGTGACTACAAAATAAACCAGGCTGACCTTCCATCCCAACAGAACCCAAAACATCGAAATTATTATCGGATTCAGCAGCGGCGAAGCGAGGACGAAGGACATGGTGGCGCCGAAAGGTACTCCCGCCCGAAGGAGCCCGACGGTCAGGGGGATTGTCGAGCAAGAACAGAAAGGCGTAAGCGCCCCCAACGTCGCCCCGAGGAAATTGCCCAGCAAGCCGTTCCGGGACAGCCATCGTTTGAGAACATCATCGGATATGAACTCGAAAACAAGGCCGACCAAGGTACTGATTCCTAAAAAGAGGGCGGTCAGCTCCGTCAAGATTAAGAGAAAAAAACGCACTGTCTCTCCGAAGGAATTCATCACGCTTATCGGGCCTTCATCAGCCTACAGTTCGGGCGACGCCTCGCGCCCGGGGCCCCGGGCGGATTTACCGCGTCCACGCAATGCATAAAATCGAGTATGCAGTCGCAGGCGAGGGAATACAGTATGTTCTGCCCGTCCCGACGATCCGCCACCAGGCCCGCATCGCGCAAAACGGCCAGGTGCTTGGACACCGTGGATACATCCGCGCCGATCTCCTTGGTGAGATCGCCGACGCAGGCTTCCGATTCGGAGAGCCGCATGACGACATACAGTCGCGAAGGATGGGCGAGCGCCTTGAATACCGCCACGCGACGCTTATGAATGATTTTTTCCTGCCGGTTCATTCTATTGGTAGTTTTACCAATAATATTTTTTTTGTCAACAAAAAGAAGGGCAAAGGGTAACAGTGTTTTTCAAAGGGCCCAAATGCTTGACACGTGGGCGATATTTGGCAAATATACCAATATATTCCCAGGGCCATTGTTTGCCAGGAGCGGGTATGTCCGAAAAGCGTATTGGATTCTTCGCCAAATACCTCTCGTTATGGGTTTTTGCGTGCATAGTTCTCGGTGTTGCCATCGGTTATTTTCTCCCAGGCATCCCCGTCTTCCTGGGTCGATTCGAGTACGCGAAGGTATCTATTCCAGTTGCCATTCTCATATGGCTCATGATCTACCCCATGATGCTCAAGGTCGATTTCACAAGCATAAAAAACGCGGGCAAGAAGCCCAAGGGCCTGGCGGTGACGCTTGTGGTAAATTGGCTCATAAAACCCTTCACGATGTACGCTATTGCGTGGTTTTTTCTGAAAGTCGTATTCAAAGCGCTTATCCCATCGTCTCTGGCCACCGAATATCTCGCCGGTGCCGTTCTTCTCGGGGCTGCGCCCTGCACGGCGATGGTCTTCGTCTGGTCACACCTTTCCGATGGGGACCCGGGCTATACCGTCGTACAGGTAGCCATAAACGATCTGGTTATATTGGTGGCATTCACTCCCATCGTCGCGTTCCTATTGGGAGTGAGCGATATTCGCGTGCCCTGGGATACATTGCTCCTTTCCGTCGTTCTTTTCGTCGTGACGCCCTTGAGCGCCGGAACCTTCACCCGGTCACGCCTGATCAAGCGACGGGGAAAGGAGTGGTTCGAGAACGTATTCATCAGGAAGTTCGAGGGAATCACGGAAGGGGGACTTCTTTTAACGCTCATAATTCTTTTCGCCTTCCAGGGAGAAACGATACTGAACAACCCCCTCGCGATAGCGCTCATCGCCGTACCCCTCATCATTCAAACATATTTTATCTTCGCGATCGGCTATGGCTGGGCTAAAGCGTGGAAAATTCCCTACGCCATCGCCGCCCCGGCGGGAATGATCGGCGCTTCCAATTTCTTCGAATTAGCGGTGGCGGTGGCCATCAGTCTATTCGGACTTTCTTCGGGCGCCGCGCTCGCGACCGTGGTGGGCGTGCTTACCGAGGTGCCCGTCATGCTCAGCCTTGTTTTCATCGCCAGGAGAACAAAACATTTGTTCCCAAAGGAAGCCGCATGATCGATCATAACGACCAGCATATCGAAATCGAAAAACGCGCTATGATTCGAAAAGCGATCCTCAAAAACTACGGCAACGTGGCCAGGTCCAGCTCAACCGGCTGCTGTGGCCCTCAGCTTTCGTGCTGCAGCCCCGGGGCCCGGGGTACGGATGGGAAAATTCTCGGATATAGCGAGGAAGAACTCGCCGCGGCGCCGGAAGGGGCTAATTTAGGTCTTGGATGCGGCAATCCTCAGGCGATAGCCCAGCTGAGTCCGGGAGAAAGAGTGCTCGATCTAGGTTCCGGCCCAGGCTTCGACGCATTTCTCGCGGCCCGCAAGGTCGGCGAGGCAGGAAAGGTGATTGGCGTGGATATGACTCCCGAAATGATTTCGAAAGCCCGCCGGAACGCCGAAAAAGGCGCTTACTCCAATGTCGAATTCAGACAGGGCGAGATCGAAAACCTTCCTGTCGAAAACGAATCCATCGATGCGATCATCTCCAACTGCGTCATCAATTTATCCACCGACAAGCCCCGGGGTTTCGCCGAGGCGTTTCGAGTCCTCGCGCCGGGCGGAAGGCTCGCTGTCTCCGATATCGTAGCCACCGCCGAGCTTCCCGCGGGAGTGAAGGACGATCCGTTGCTCCACTCCGCCTGCATCGCAGGAGCCTCAACGCTCGACGATCTTGAAACAATGCTGCGTCAGGCTGGCTTTGCGGAAATCAGCATCGAACCCAAGGACTCCAGTAAGGACTTTATCAAAACCTGGGCTCCGGGTTCGAATGTGGGGGATTACCTGGTCTCCGCGGCGATTCGCGCGATAAAACCGAAACACTAAGCGTCGGA
>ERZ795032.465-NODE-465-length-45148-cov-12.020092_pt1 | contig 45148 bp, 33 predicted proteins | sample MGYA00375124_ERZ795032 | MGnify/ENA primary metagenome ERZ795032 (study PRJEB30167, sample SAMN05720154) | activated sludge metagenome | isolation source: Anaerobic digester | place: China | collected 2015-12-16 ...
GAATCTCTCCCTCTCCGCAAAAGCTCCGATCCGTCGGGGCTTTTTTCATTTTCCGCAGCGATACTCTACCGCGAGTTCTCCCAAAGGGACGCCTGTGGCGGAATCTCTCCCTCTCCGCAAAAGCTCCGATCCGTCGGGGCTTTTTTCATTTTCCGCAGCGATACTCTACCGCGAGTTCTCCCAAAGGGACGCCTGTGGCGGAATCTCTCCCTCTCCGCAAAAGCTCCGATCCGTCGGGGCTTTTCTCATTTTCCGCAGCGTCACTGTACCGCGAGTTCTCCCAAAGGGACGCCTCTGGCGGAATCTCTCCCTCTCCGCAAAAGCTCTGATCCGTCGGGACTTTTCTCATTTTCCGCAGCGTCACTGTACCGCGAGTTCTCCCAAAAGGACGCCTGTGGCGGAATCTCTCCCTCTCCGCAAAAGCTCCGATCCGTCGGGGCTTTTTTCATTTTCCGCAGCGATACTCTACCGCGAGTTCTCCCAAAGGGACGCCTGTGGCGGAATCTCTCCCTCTCCGCAAAAGCTCCGATCCGTCGGGGCTTTTTTCATTTTCCGCAGCGATACTCTACCGCGAGTTCTCCCAAAGGGACGCCTGTGGCGGAATCTCTCCCTCTCCGCAAAAGCTCCGATCCGTCGGGGCTTTTCTCATTTCCCGCAGCGATACTCTACCGCGAGTTCTCCCAAAGGGACGCCTGTGGCGGAATCTCTCCCTCTCCGCAAAAGCTCCGATCCGTCGGGGCTTTTTTCATTTCCCGCAGCGATACTCTACCGCGAGTTCTCCCAAAGGGACGCCTGTGGCGGAATCTCTCCCTCTCCGCAAAAGCTCCGATCCGTCGGGGCTTTTCTCATTTTCCGCAGCGTCACTGTACCGTGAGTTCTCCCAAAGGGACGCCTGTGGCGGAATCTCTCCCTCTCCGCAAAAGCTCCGATCCGTCGGGGCTTTTCTCATTTTCCGCAGCGTCACTGTACCGTGAGTTCTCCCAAAGGGACGCCTGTGGCGGAATCTCTCCCTCTCCGCAAAAGCTCCGATCCGTCGGGGCTTTTCTCATTTTCCGCAGCGTCACTGTACCGAGAGTTCTTTATTGAGATGAGGTCGATTGTTCACCATCCGTGCGCGATCGATGGACATCCCCGCGAGAACTATGCTGATTGCTGCGACAGAAGCGACACCGATGTCGCCTGCAACCATAAGCGTCCTCAAATATTCGCATGCTCAGGTCTGGATTTTCAGCACGAAACTGCGTAAGCTGTCGCATCCTATCACCGCAGGACTCGTGATCATGAAGCGCATCGTTCGCCTAGCTCTGCCTGTACTCGCCGCCTCGATCGTATTGCTGCTCGCTTCCACGCTCGGTGGTTGCGGTGATCCATACGATGATTACGTTGAGGCCTGCCGACTGATCGGCGAGTGTCGATTCAAGGAAGCTCGCGAGTTGCTGAACGGTCTCGATGCGAGTACATGGAAGCAGGGCAATCCGCGCGTGGCAACACAACTCTGCGACATTGGCCAATTAGCCATGGCGGGATCGTTCGACAAGGCGTTCGCACGTATGAGCGCATCGGATGCCAATGATCGCTACGAGATTATCGTGCATCCAGATGATCCCTTGCACGCGCCCGCTCTAAATCTCGCTCTGTGGATCAAGGTCCGCACGTACGAAGATAGAATCCTCCAGTTGCTCGCGCTCGAGCCGGAATCGGAGGAATTCGGACAAGCGCTCGTCGGACTCCCTCCGTCGGCGTATGTGTTTGAGGTCCTCGATTTCCCGCTCGCCGAGTATGATGCCAACGAAACTCGCCTGGGTGGCGACTACTCCCTGCCCCGAATCATGCAAGGCTCCTTCGCCACAGTGAAGCTGCTGCCCGCTTATGCCAAGGAATTGAGTGGAGTCGAGCAGCGCTTCCGCGATTACCTCCCTCGCCTCGAAGAAGCGGAAACTCGCAACACAGCTTGGGCCAATAGCTACTACGCCACACCCGAAACCATCCCCACCCCAACACCAGCGGAATAGCCCCGTACGGGCGAACCTACGTGTTCGCCCGAACCTACGCATTCGCCCGAACCTACGCATTCGCCCGAACCTACGCATTCGCCCGCCCTGCCGCACACTTGATCCCTGCCAGCCCATCCGATCCATCGCCGTACGGGCGAACCTACGTGTTCGCCCGAACCTACGCATTCGCCCGAACCTACGCATTCGCCCGAACCTACGCATTCGCCCGCCCTGCCGCACACTTGATCCCTGCCAGCCCATCCGATCCATCGCCGTACGGGCGAACCTACGTGTTCGCCCGAACCTATGCATTCGCCCGAACCTACGCATTCGCCCGAACCTATGCATTCGCCCGAACCTACGCATTCGCCCGAACCTACGCATTCGCCCGAACCTACGCATTCGCCCGATCATACGCATTCGCCTGCCCTGCTACACATGCGATCCATTCTCCGCTGCTGGGGGCAATGCATTGTTAGGGGCGGACACGTAGGTCCGCCCCTACCGCATTTTATCCTTGCCCCACAACGCCGGGTTATTCCTGATATATTCGCGGATTCGGGACAACGCGTATTCATCGCGAACGATACGTTCGTAATAATTCCGCTGCCACAACTTTCCGGGGAACCGCGGCCATCCGCATTGTTTCACCCCACGGATGTATTCGTTCGTCGTCATCGTTTTAAACCATTGTACGACGCGCCATAGGGGCGAACCTACGTGTTCGCCCTCCCCGCCCAAAAATTCCCCGCCCTCCACGCCAGGAAATTCCCCGCCCTCCTCACCAGGAAATTCCCCGCCCTCCTCACCAGGAAATTCCCCGCCCTCCACGCCAGGAAATTCCCCGCCCTCCACGCCAGGAAATTCTCCGCCCTCCCCGCCCAAAAATTCCTCGCCTTCCTCACCAGGAAATTCTCCGCCCTCCACGCCAGGAAATTCTCCGCCCTCCCCGCCCAAAAATTCCCCGACCTGTTCGCCCGGAATTCTCCAATGCGGCTCGCTTCGATTTTCCACTGGGATTTCATTCCAATACTCCACCCTGCTCTCCTGTCGCTTCACGTCATCCTTCCGATCATCCCGCACCGTTGCCGAGATGCTTTCGACCCTGCGGTATCGTGCTTCGCTTGAGGAATCGGGTCCGACCTGAGCACCAACATTGACAACCACGAAATGCACATGGTTGGGCATACAAACGAACGCATCACATACGATATCGGTGAACTTGTTTTCCAACTCCCGATACCAGCGCTCGACCATAGCGCCGGCTGGGTTGTGATGCATTGCACCGTCAATGATCTCACCGAATAAATGCTGTCGGGATTGGTTGCATATGGTGACGAAATACGCCCCCGGCTGCGAATAATCGTATCCTTGCAAGCGTATGCTTCGGCGACCATGGATTCGTGGATTGAATGTCATTGCTCATACTCCTTGCCAATCGGCATGATGGCATCCATCCCTGTCGATACAATCGGCACCATTCGTGTACGGCGAGTTGCATGTGGCTCTCGAAGGCTGTGTCCCTGGCACCAAGCAGTCGCGGAGGTTTCGACAATGAGGATGGAGATTCCCTGTTGTTGTTTAGCGCTTCACTGCTGCTCCGCCTCCCCGAAGCATGGTGATTTCCCTTGGCTATGATTAACCGAGATGGCGATATCGGCTCAATGCCGACAGATGTGAGTTGGCGGATTCGAGCGCTATCGTTCGCCCGCCATCCCGCTCGTTAGATCTCGGCTTTGAATGGCTCTCACGGAGGAGATGGTTTCGGTTGAATTCTCCTCTCGGACTCCCAAGCCTGAGCAAGACAACCTCAACCCTCGCATGAAGATTCATGTATCGTCTTGTCCGCGCTCTCCCCTATCACGCATCGCGAGGCGATCACCGCCTTCACCGAGGTACTCGGCTGGTGCGATGCATCGCGTGGTACACGCAAGAATAGCCGATTGTATGAAGGCGGTCAAGGTCATACCCGGTGACCCACGAATGCCATCGCGGTAGCATTTCTCGGCATGTGACGATGCCACAGCTTAATATTCGCGCAGTGCTGAGCAGGAGTTGAGCCGCCACTCGCCGTTTTGTTTCCCTGTGCGAAGTAAAGGCTGTCATATGTTGCGATTCCGCCATTACACCTGTCTCCACAGATCTGGACTCCCGCCGCGCTCTCACCCTCACACAACAGCGCGCCGCCCGCCGCATCTCCGGAATCCGGATGACACGGCGGGCGGTTGGGGTATGTGTGTTTTGTTCGAATGCGGAAAGTGGCGCTACACCGCCTCAGAAGAAGTAGTACGCTGCAAAGAGAAGCCGGAGATTGGAGACCTCGGTGCTGTTCTCCACCTTCGCTTTTTCCGACGACAGCACCGTGCCGTAAGCGGCGGCGGTATATTCGACTTCGGCCGCGAGTCGCATGCTGCCGATAGTCCATGCCACACGTGGCGCCACGCGAAGTACATGGTGAATGTTGCTGCCGCGCGCGTAATACGCTCCGCGCACGATATCGTCCGCACCGAGATTTTCGGTGTATCCGCCGAATACGGCAAGTTCCAGTTCCTTGCCATACACCACCTCACCCCACAACGAATAGCAAGACATTGGCGTGTATTCCTGAATACCGCGCAGCGTATCGACTGATGTCACCGCGTAGCCGCCCAGCATCACCAGGTCGGTCAGATTCCCGCCCCACACTCCTTCCAACTTGATGGTGAACGGTGCTGCATCAATGTTGGCAAAAGCCATGGCCGCCATGCTGGAAATGGACTCGTCGGTTTCATATCCCTTCGTCGTGCTCAGTCGGGGACGCAACGTCTTGTATCCTCCACCGGCACCGACAAAGCTTTTACCCATTCCATAGCGCGCCTGCACCTGCATGTCAGGAACACCGGCGTTTCGCAGAAAACCGCTACTGCCTACCGCAGCACCCGTTGCATCCGGTCCCATGCTCTGAAAATCGCGCTGCGCCACAGCGGCGGCCATCAGCTTCAGATCACCGATGCTGTGCGTAAGCCGCAATTGCGGATTGCGGGAGAATGGCTGAAAAGGAACCCCGGTGTTGAACGATACAACCCCGGGATACATCTCGGCAATGAACATGGGATGCCAGGTCTGACCGATAAGCAACGAGGTATTCGTCCACTTCAGCGAGAGATAGGCATGCCGTAAGCGAAACCCGTTGATGTCCCCTTCGCTATGACCGAAAAACTCGCCTTCGATCACACCCGAGGTTGCCGCACCCAAGGCATCGGGACCGGTAATCTTGCCGAGTAAACGCGTCTGTATGGAGAGCATATTGAGCGAAGGATTCGCATTGATGTCCGCTCCGTCGCGATCCTTCAGCTCGGCAGCGGGATAGAGCAAAAAATGTCCCTCGCGTAAATTCACAGTCTGCCGCGTGTCATAGATAACATCGGTTTTCACAAAACCGGAAAAGCTGATTCCAAATGACGATCCCCCTTGCTGCGCATATCCCCTACTCCCGATGCTGGCGGTGAACAGCACGAGAGCGACAATCAAACAATTTCGTTTGAGCATGAATGCCTCCATGTATGTGTTGTTATGTGCTTCGTTCTTTGACGCGGAGTCAAGGGCGGCCACGGGATGCGACCGCCCTCGATTCCATCGTTAGTTTCCTTGCGCCTGAATATCTGCCAATGCGCTATTCCGCACCGACACCGAGATAGGTACGCAATTTTTCGTCCTCGAACTTATCGGCGGCATCAGGCTCGCGAGTGAACAGCGACACCACGATACCAACGAGGAAGGATGCCGACATGGAGAACAATGCCGGATTTTTCAACGGAAATATCGGCGCCTCGTTGCCGATAATGTCCACCCACACCGTGGGACTCAGCACGATCAATACCACCGCCAGGCCCGCACCGGTTACGATGCTCGCTACCGCGCCCTTGGTCGTGTATTTCTTCCACAGTATCGACATAACCAGCGAGGGGAAGTTCGCGCTGGCGGCAATGGCGAAGGCCAGTCCGACAGTGAACGCCACATTCTGACCTTTGAATACCAGTCCCAGAATAATCGCCAGGGCACCGATGCAGAGCGTTGCAATTTTCGCAACACGCACCTCGCCTGCCTCGTCGGCATGACCACTCTTGAACACGTTCACATAGAGGTCATGCGATAAGGTGCTCGCACCCGACAGCGTCAGTCCGGCCACCACCGCGAGAATGGTGGCGAAGGCCACTGCCGCGATGAATCCCAGGAAAAATTGCCCGCCGACGGATTCCGACAACAACAATGCCGCCATGTTGCCGCCCTTGTCGACGCCGAGTATCGTATCATGCCCCACCAGCACCATTGCTCCGAAGCCGATGACAAAGGTGAGAATGTAGAAATAGCCGATGAATCCGGTGGCGACAAACACGGATTTGCGTGCCTGCTTGGCATCCGGCACGGTGAAAAACCGCATCAGAATATGTGGCAATCCGGCGGTCCCGAGTATGAGTGCGATGCCGAGCGAAATCGCATCCCAGGGATTGGTGACGAAGCCTCCCGGACTCAGCACGGCATCGCCGTATTTCATCGAAGCCTGACGGAACAGCTCCACCGGACTGAAACCGAACTGCGCCAGCGTGATGATGACGAGGAACGTCGCCCCGCCGATCAACAGCACCGCTTTGATGATCTGTACCCACGTTGTGGCAAGCATGCCGCCAAAGGTCACGTACGCTATCATCACCAACCCGACGATAATCACGGCGAATTCGTAGGGGAGGCCGAAAAGAATTTGCACCAGCGATCCCGCTCCCACCATCTGCGCAATGAGATAGAACACAATAGTCATCAGCGATCCGACGCTGGACGCGATGCGCACAGGCTTCTGTCGCAGACGGAACGCCACCACATCTGCGAAAGTGAATTTTCCAAGATTGCGCAATGGCTCGGCAATGAGAAACATCACCAGTGGCCACCCGACAAGGAAGCCGATGGAGTAAATGAGTCCGTCATATCCTTTGAGCGCCACCATGCCAGCGATGCCGAGGAAGGATGCGGCGCTCATGTAATCGCCGGACAACGCCAGGCCGTTCTGAAAGCCGGAAATGCTGCGGTCGGCCGCGTAGAATTCCGACGTGGTCTTGGTGCGCTTCGCCGCCCAGTAGGTGATACCCAGCGTGATAGCGACGAAGGTGAAAAAGATGGCTATGGAGGCGGGATTCGCCTGCCCGAGAGTGGTCTGAAAAGTTTCCACGATGTGATCCTTGTTGTTCGTCAATGCCGGGGTGTGATCAGTGACTGGTAATTTTCTTTCTCAATTCGCGAACGCTCCTGTCGTAGCTGCTGTTGGCCCAGCGGGTGTAGACGCCGGTAAGCAGCCAGGCAAACACGATGATACCGATGCCGATAGGCAAGCCTATCGTCATGTGCTCACCGATTTTCGCCGCCAGTAGTTCTTTGTTGAACGCGATGGTGAGAATGAAGCCGAAATACACCACCAACATCACGATGGTCAAGGTCAACGTCACCGAGACGCGCTTGCGCACCAGCGCCCTGAACGTCTCAGATTCGAGAATTCCCTTGATGTCTTCCTGTGAAATGCTCATTCCTTCTCCTCTGCTGTATGGGGGATGACAGAACGCACTGCGGAAGGCACACGCATGCCGCACACCGCGGGGACGCGGATACCAGGTGCTAACAGAGGTTTATCGGCTCCTGTTATCTTTTATCAGGAGACGCGAGGGGAGGGTACCCCCGATGAAGGTGCTTCGCGGACAAGACAACATACATCATTGTCGGGAATGCCACAACATGCCGCCTGCGCCTTTGCAGCGGGCGGGTACTCAGGTCTGGACGTATTCGACCGTTAGAGCGTGCCCTTGAAATCCAGGTTCATTTTTCCCTGAAAGTCCTCTATCAGCGCGAAAGCGCGCCGGAGCACAACGCGATCGATCTCCGTCAGCCCCGGCACCGGAATAATATTGTTGGGCACTCCGTGCGCCTTTCGCAACGCGAGTTGATGCCTGAATCGCAACCGCATCATGTACGCGTAGGCCTGCGCCAGTTCACGACCGCCAGCGGCACTCAACACTCCCTGCTGCTGCAGCAAGTCCAGACGTCGCGGAGTGTTGCGCTCGGCAATGCCGTGCCGAAGTGCGTACACACGCGCAAAATCCACCACCGCTTGCATTGCGGCTTTCATGTCCACACTGTCACCCGATTTGAGCGCCTGCACCGGTGGCTTGAAACGCTGTGCGTTCTGGGAGAGATACAGCAGAAACGCGTGATTCCCCACGGTTGCTCGACGTACCTGCTCCTGCAACTCGCGCACGAGCGACTCGTCGCCATGAACATGCCGGAAATCGAAGAAAATACTCGCCTCGAGTAAATCCTGAGGATTCGCATTTTCTATCCATTCGAGGAAATACTCCTTCCATACGGCGAGCGGTTGTGCCCATCGTGGATTCGACGCCATGATATTCCCTTCGCAGCGCCGGTAGCCCAGTGCGTGCAGCATGCCAGCGACACGCTCACCCAGCTCCACGTACCATGCCATCGCGGACGCGCTCGCTCCGTCCGCTATCACGAGGGCATTGTCCTGGTCGGTAAGCAAGGTCTGTTCCGAGCGCCCCTCGCTCCCCATGCACATGAAGGCGAACGCGGCCGGGGCCTCGCCCTGCGCCAGCAGTGCGATGTCCACCACTTTGCGTGCAATAATGTCCGATATCTGCGTGTTCGCGGAAGTGATGGCCTGCGCATCGGCACCGCTGTCGATCAGGGCTTCCACGTACATCAGCAGATGCTCGCGCGCAACGGTCAATTCGGCGAGAGTCTCCGCCTGACGCACACGCTGCATCACGCTCCAATGCCCGAGCAGTGCGGCCCTGCGCAATTCCTCCACATGCACCGCGCCGCGTAGTGAGCCATCGGCCCCGCTCACAGCGATGCAATCCGTCCCGTGTTGAAAATACCGTTCCAACACATCGTATACTCGAGCGCTTTCCATCACGCGGGGAAGTGGCGCTTCCATGAGTTCGACGATGCGCGTTCCGGCCTCGTGTCCGCCGTGGGAGCGGCAGAGCGCCTCCCTGGTCAACATGCCAATGCTGCGACCATCGCGATCGGCCACAAAAACACAGTCGAGCGAAAGCTTCCCCATGGTCCGCAACACGGAATCCACCGAGTCGTCGATCGATACGGCTGGAAGCTCCCGCACAAAAGGCGTGATGTGCTGCTGCAGCGCGAGCATGGGTAAATGCACATCGGCGGCGATACGGCGGAGCGGCTCCTCGGGCATCACCGCTTCTGTGGCGCGTTCGAGGACGCAATCATAAAAGCGCACATTACCCTGATCGTCTTTCATTGCGGTGACGGAGAGTCGCACCTGTACTGCACTCCCCTGCCGCGACCGCAACATGACCAAAGCATCGCTGATCATTCCCCGCTGCTGCAACTCCTCCCTGAGTTGCGTGAACATGGCGACCTCCACAAAGCGTTCGCCAAAGGCCGCCCCGGGCAGGTCTTCGTCGGAAGCAAATCCGAGCAGCACGGCCGCCGCAGCGTTGCCTTCGAGAATGCGCAAGTCTCTGCCCGCATCCACACGCAGCACCGCCAGTCCAAGCCGATTGGTCAAGGCGAGGAAGCGCTCCCGGCTTTCGTCCAATGCCTGGGTGATCTGCTTGTGATGAATCATGTCCTTGACGATGATTACCGTCCCGGAGCGATCAAACAGCGTGACGGACGACACGGTGAGGAGAGCGGGACTTTCCGTACCATCGCGATGCTGCAAGACAGTCTCGATATGTGTGCTTCCGCCATTTTCGCCAACGCTTGCCTGTTCGATCATGCTGAGATCGGATGGCGTGGCGCGGGGGAAGAGATCCGCCAGAGTGAGTACACGTGCCTCTTCCTCGGAGTAGCCGCTCATGGCCAGCAGGGACTTGTTGAAAAAATGCTGACTTCGGTCGAGTATCAGCAACATACCTTCGGTGCTGGCTTCAACCAGGGCTTCGTACTTTTCCTTCGCCTCGCGTAAGTCGGCCTCCGCGCGAAGACGCTTTCTTTCGCTGCGTATGTTCTGCAAAGCAATGAACAGCAGCAGCAGGGAGATGCCTACGGTGATCCACATCGAAATGCTGATGATATTCGATTCGAGCTTCTCTATCTCCTCGCGCACATCCTCGATGTAAATGCCCGTCCCGACAATCCATCCCCAGGGCGCGTAGGGTTTCACAAATGAGAGCTTCGGCACGATACGCGAAGCGTCGTCCTTCCACTGCCAGGTGTAATCCACATAGCCCTCGCCGCGCTCACGCACCACACGCACGATTTCCACGAACAGCAATTTCCCGCGCGAGTCGCGAAACGAGGACAAGTCCTTGCCGTTGAGATCCGGACGAAAAGGATGATCGATCATGAATGGACGGTAATCCGTGATCCAGAAATAATCCTTTCTCGCTTCGCCGTAACGCAAATTGCGTATCTGCTCACGCGCGAGGCGCTGTGCTTCCTCCAACGTGAGTACGCCACGCCGCACGTCCTGATCATAGCGCTCCGCTATATGCCATGCCGTGGTGGTGAGCTCGCGTATCATCTCACGTTTGCGATCGAGTACAATCTCCTCGAAGCGCGGGATAATAATGTCGAACAACGACACCACAAACACGAGCAACGTGAGAAGCACGGGCAGGATGGTGGAGAGAAGCGAGAATATTCTGGCATGACGCACGTTCATTTCACCCTCGCGTAAACTGTTTCCGTGAACCCAACGCTAACACCTCGAGGTGACGGTCCCTACTATCCCACACCATCACGCCGTTCGCGCGAGAGGTGTTTGCCACGCAGGGACAGACGAACCAGCCCCCTTCCCGGACGTCGATACGTTCGCCGAAGCGATGCGTGTCGAACGAATTCCACAGCCCCCGCACCACACCTTCCGGATGGCCGTGGCCGGAGAAACTGATTGTTGCGTCGTGATCACGCATGAAGAGAAAATGCTCACGCACATCCCGTGCAGAACGCGGGAAGCGGATCGAAGAACCACTGAGATTCGGATAATGGAAATGCGAAAGGAGAATGGTTGTACCGTCAACGGTCAACGTCTCGTACTCGCGCAGCGAGGCCACATACTCCATGGCCGAAGGCGAGAGGAAATGGGGCAGTTCGCTGTCCTCATACAACCACACCCTGTTACGCGCACAGCGCTCGCGCAACTCGTAATCAAGCTCGTACCAGTCCTCACCGTAGTGAAATCCGTCCGCGTATTCCGGAATCTTTCTCACGGCATACAGATCATGATTGCCGGCGACCACGACGCAGCATTGCTCACGCACCATGGCAACACAGGCCTCGGCATTGCGCTTGTGTATATTCCGTTGAAACGGGAGCGTGAATCCCACGATGTCGCCCAGACAAATGACCTGCTCGCATCCGTGCTTCTCCAGCACGGCGAACGCGGCTCGGAGGCTGTCGTAGTCTTCGTGAATGTCGGTGATGAATCCTGTTCGCATCGGTCCGTCCGACTGGTGAGAGAGGACGTCATCGACTGGCGCTGAGGCGCGGCGGTGTCTTCTGCGAAGGTACAGCATTTATCGGAGAGATGCACATCCTTTTTCCCTTCATGTGTCATCCCCGTAATACGACAACCGCCGCGTGAACGACGCGACGGTTGCGAGGCGGCGGAGGGTGAGGGACTCGAACCCCCACAGGATTGCTCCCGGCGGTTTTCAAGACCGCTGCACTACCATTATGCGAACCCTCCTTGCGGAGACGTTCAAATTACGTACGGATGCCGCGAAATGCAATCCGTGAAAAACCGGACTTCATCCGCAATGATGGGATCACGAACTGAAGCGATGCCGACGGAGCACTCGGCCTCACACATCGTCGGAAGTGCCCGGCACGTGTGTCGTCCCCGTCGACCTGAATGACGCCGCTCCATCGCGCATCGACGTTCGGTGAGAATAAAAAAACCCCGCCCTGAGGCGGGGTTTGGTCTATGGTGATCGACTCGGGCGATTACTTGTTGATCTGATACACGATTTTCCGAACCGTGTCGAACTGGAGGTAAGGGTACATCTCGCGGATCCTGTCGATCGCGTCCCCCGCACTCATGTTCTTCCGCATGTTCTTGAACATGCGACGGATCATGTAATCCCGGATGGCCTTCTCGCTGAGCAGCTTGTGCTTTGCCAGCTCGGAAAAAGTCGCATCGTCGATGATGTCGCGCAGAGGGTTGCCCTCAAGATACATGTCGTCCTGCATAGTGCCTCCGAAGAGATAGTGATGTGTAGAAGCCGAAAACGCTCGAAGCACTACCAACGAATCTCGATACGTCGTCTCCTGACAGTTCCTGTTTACGTCTGTGTAGACACGCGGTCAAGAAAAAAGTTACAAAAACGTGACCGCATGAAAAATGGGACAGCAGTATAACGTAATCCCGGGGGAAATTGTTTCAGTGGACTACTACTGCGGTAACGGAGGGGCGATAGGATGGGGTGTTGGTGATCAATGCGTTGAAAATAGCGGGATTTCACGCGATGTTCAAGTGTTTCCCGATAGTACCGAATTTTTACCCTGAAAACACGCCTTACGGAGTGAAGCGGCTCTGCCACAACCGCACGATTTCCTGCATGGACGCGCAGAGCAGATCCCCGCATTCCGCCGCGTATCCAAGGGTCTGTTCGAACACTTCACCCCACCCGGGGAAATCGTGCGCATCGAATACGGTGTTGTGGAACAACAGCACAGCTACACCCTGCTCCGCTCGCACGACGTCCAGCAATTGATGTAAGCGTTGCTGTGCGGCTTCGGGATCCATCGATCGATAGCTGGCCAGTGTCCCGTCCATCGCTGTGAGCGGCAGTTCCCAGATGTCGAAGGGACGATTCCGTTCGATATCGAATGGTTGAAAGGGATGGCAGAAACCATTCCGGAATCCCTCACGCTCGGCAAAACCCAGCGTGGAGTCCACGGACAAGCCGCATTGCTCGTGCAATCGCCAGGTCACGGGATACTCGAAGCGGAGATAATGCTGACGCACACTGCGTGGCCGCGAAGCGCCCGCTTCCGCTATCCTCGCCACCTCGCCTTCCATCATCCGTCCGTCGTTGTAAGCGTTGAAGCTGGGATGCACGCCCAGATCGTGCCCCTGCTCCTGAATTCGGCGCATCAGCGACCGCGCACGCTCTCCACCTGGATTGTAGGTCACATCGCGCTTGTCCGTACCGCCTGCCTTGAACAGGTAGGTGGCGCGCATGCCGTACCGCTGCTGCAGCTCCATCATGCGATGGATGGAATACACATAGGGATCACGCTCGCGTCGGGCGAATGCCAGGTATTCACGAAAACGCGTAACTCGCGCCCGTAGCGACACCTTCCGCCGGTTGAACAATAAATTGCGCACCGCCTCGCGAAATAGCAGTCCCGGTGTGAATTTCGAAATATAGTCGATGTCGTGCGTGAGACAGAGTGCCGCCGAACGTCCTCCAAAGCGGCCGGTGTCCGTCACCGCGAATCCGTTCGCGCGCAGCGCTTCGCGCAACGCGCGTCCATAGCGGCTGGCCACGGGCACATCAATCAGATCATTCCTGCCGAGCAGCGAAGCGGCGGCCGGAAAGCGCTTGAACTGATCCCGCTCCGGTACCGTCCATTGATCGTGCAGCATGAGGAAAAAAAACAGGGATGCGGGGAGATCGACGTCCCCGCTCTCGGGCATGACAAACAGCGGATGTATGGGAACACCGAAGTATGGCCTCTCCCGAAGGCTGGCGTCAATCCGCTCCTTGCGATACAGCCGCTCCCATGCGCCAGCATCCATCGGCACCCAGAAGCCCGTTTGTGGCGAAGTTGGCCCATAATGCAGCTGCGCCTCACCATCCTCAATCCAGCGCAGGTCGAAGCCCGCAATATCGGCGAGCGTCGCCAGGGCGTGCATTTGCCCTTCACGGGCAAATGCCGGACCCTCTATGCGAACGCTGAGTTGAGGCAACATGGATGTTCCGAAAAGCGGGGAAGAAGGATATCCCGGGGTCAGCTTCCGCCCCAGGCGAGCACTTCGAGGCGAACCTTGGACACGCCACGTTCCAGCATGTCGAGCTTGCTCGCCGCGGCGCGGCTGAGGTCGATCACACGCGATGGCACATGCGGACCCCTGTCGTTGATGCGCACTATCACCGACTCTCCGCTGCGCATGTCGGTGACGCGCACCCAGGTACCGAAGGGGTAATCGCGATGCGCGGCGGTGAGTTCGGTTTTATCATAACGTTCGCCGCTCGCGGTTTTTCTGCCGTGGAATTTATTGTGATAGTACGAAGCCACACCCTCGGACTGCTCGAGAACGTTGAAGGTGGGATAGTTGCGGATGTCATGCCATTCCGCCGTTTCTTGTGTTGATGAACATGCCATGAGAAGCATGGCCGTCAGCGCGAGAATGCCCGGTATGGCTAGGGGTGTATGTTTCATCATGCACCTCTGGGATTGTTGCACAAATCTTCACTGGGTCGGGTTGTCGATACGTCTTCTCCTGCGTGGTGTCGAAAATCTCCGGGTTGTTGCGTCCGAAAGCGGAATCGAAGGCGCGAACAGGAACAACACTGCAATCCGCGTCCCTCGTTCCGCCGGATTTACTCAGAGGAATTGCGTCATGCCCTTTTTTCTGAGGTGATCCACAATCTCCTTCACGTCCTGCGAGCGGCCCTTGCGGCATACCAGCACGGCATCGGCTGTGTCGATCACGATCACGTCCTCGACACCCACAGCGGCGGCTACACGGCCCGACACGGTGGAGATATGCACATTCGCGCAATCGCGGAGTATGGTTTCTCCTGCAATGGCATTGCCATGTTCATCTTTGGGAAAAATCCGCGCGACTTCATCCCAGGATCCGAGGTCGTTCCAGCCGAAATCCGCGGGAAGCACGTAGCGATTCTCCACCTTTTCCATCACACCGTAATCGATGGAAATGGGTCGCATTTCACCATAGGCGCGCTCCAGCGCGGAATCGAAACCGTCCGTGTCGATCGCGGGTCCGAGCCTGTTGAGTTCATCGGCGAGATCGGGTAAATGCTCGGCGATGCCATTGAGAATCGTCGAGATTTTCCACACGAACATGCCGCTGTTCCACACGAAATCCCCGCTCTCGATAAAGCGCTGGGCGGTTTCGAGATTCGGTTTTTCAGCGAAGGTCACCACCGAGTAGGCTTCCAGATCTTCGTATGGACGATCCTGTTCGGTTTTATCGAATTGGATGTAACCGTAGCCGGTCTCTGGTCTGGTGGGCGTGATGCCGATGGTGACATACCCACGCGATTGCTCGGCAAGCGCGAGGGCGTTGCGAAGCGTGGTCTGGAAGGTAACAATGTCATGCACCAGATGATCCGCCGGGAGAACGAGCATCACGCCTTCTCCAACGCGCTTGCGCAGAATTTCCGCACCGAGCCCGATGGCGGGCGCGGTGTTCCGGCCGAAGGGCTCGACCAAAATGTTCTCGGCGGGAATGCGCGGAAGCTGGCGCCGCACCTCCGGTGCCTGTATAGCGTTGGTGACGACGTAGATTCGCTCGGGTGGAACGATGGGATCCAGACGGTACACGGTGTTTTGTATCATCGTCCCGTGACCGATGATTTCCAGAAGTTGTTTCGGAGAGTGTTCGCGGCTGCGAGGCCAGAATCGGGCCCCCACTCCTCCCGCGATGATCAACGCGTACGCGTCCATGAACAGATTCCTGTGCTACGTGGTTGTCGTTGTGCGTTCGGTTCCCGTCACTCCAGCACTTCCTCTCCGAATTGCTCGCCGGTGAGGGTGGGCGGTGGGAACGTCCTTGGAACGAAAATCCCACCTCCGTGCGGACGGGAGGTGGGATGTTTCAATGCGTGGCCTGTCAGGCGCGGCCGACGGCCTTGAGACGATTGAGCGCGCGCAACATCGCAACGCGGGCGCGCTCTTGGTCCAACGAGGCGTCGCGCTGCTTGAGGCGCTCCTCGGCGCGTTGCCGTGCACGCGTCGCACGCTCCACATCGATGTTCGACGCAAGTTCCGCAGTCTCGGCAAGAATGCGCATGTGATTGTGGAAGACCTGTGCCACTCCGCCACTGATGGCGTAGGTGCGCTGCTGCTCATCGGCATCCACCAGCGTCAGTATGCCGATTTCGAGCGATGACAGAAACGGCGCATGGTTGTGCAACACCTGGAAACGACCCTGCACACCGGGGCATGTCACAGAACGCACCGGACCGGTGAATTCCACACGTTGTGGCGTGATGAGTTCGACGTCGAAGGTCGTGGACATGGCGGCCCCCGTCAGGCTTCCTGCATGGACTTGGCGCGCTCGAACACTTCGTCGATGGTGCCAGCATACATGAAGGCGCTTTCGGGCAAAGCGTCGCAATCACCGCGGATGATCATGTCGAAGCCCTCGATGGTATCTTCGATTTTCACATATTTGCCCTTGAAACCGGTGAACTGCTCGGCCACAAAGAACGGCTGCGACAGGAAGCGCTGCATGCGGCGCGCCCGATGTACGATGAGTTTATCCTCGTCCGACAGTTCATCGATACCGAGAATGTTGATCAAATCCTGCAAGTCCTTGTACGTCTGCAGAATGCGCTTCACGCTTTGCGCCACATTGTAATGGCGCTCGCCGATGACGTTCGGATCGAGGATGCGCGAAGTGGAGTCGAGCGGATCCACAGCCGGATAAATTCCCAACTCCGAAATACGGCGGCTGAGCACGGTGGTGGCATCGAGATGGGAGAAGGTGGTAGCCGGTGCCGGATCGGTGAGATCGTCGGCGGGCACGTACACCGCCTGCACCGAAGTGATCGAACCCTTTTTGGTTGATACGATGCGTTCCTGCAACTCACCCATTTCCGTGGACAACGTCGGCTGATACCCCACGGCAGAAGGCATGCGTCCCAGCAGCGCGGATACTTCGGAACCGGCCTGCGTGAAACGGAAGATGTTGTCGATGAACAACAACACGTCCTTGCCTTCCACATCGCGGAAATACTCGGCCATGGTCAGCGCGGTGAGTGCCACGCGCTGGCGCGCGCCGGGCGGCTCGTTCATCTGACCGAACACCAGTGTGGTCTTGTCGATAACGCCCGACTCGGTCATCTCGATGAAGAGATCATTCCCCTCGCGCGTACGCTCGCCCACGCCGCCAAACACGGAGTAACCTCCGTGGTGCATGGCGATGTTATTGATCAATTCCTGAATAACCACCGTCTTGCCCACACCGGCACCACCGAACAGACCGGTTTTACCACCTTTGGTGTAGGGTTCGAGCAAATCGATGACCTTGATGCCGGTCTCGAACATTTCTTTCTGTGTGGAAAGTTCGTCGAACTCCGGCGCATGCCGGTGAATCGGGAAGTAAATGTCGGTGTGTATCGGACCTTTGTTGTCGATGGGATCGCCCACCACGTTGAGCAGACGACCGAGCGTGTTGGGACCAACCGGAACGGAAATCTGCTTTCCCATGTCCAACACTTCCATGCCGCGCACCAGGCCGTCGGTGGAATCCATGGCCACTGTGCGGACGCGGTTCTCGCCGAGATGCTGCTGCACCTCCAGCACAAGCGTGTCGTCCTTACCCTCCGCATCGACGCGTTGAATCGTCAACGCATTGTAAATCGGAGGAAGTGTCCCACCGGTGAAATCCACATCCACAACCGGTCCAATAACCTGTACGATAACGCCCTTGTTCATTCTGCTCTTCGCTGTTTGATGGATACAAAAAATTCAAATAGAGTGAAATATAGCAGGGGCGCTTGGAAAATCCAATCCCACGCGATTACCATGCTCACCGCGCACACAATGCATCTCCGCCAACCGCGCTCCTTGCGAATAGCCCCCTCCCGGCAGCATTCGCTGCACTCCTTTCCTCAGTATCTGGGCACAAGCAGCGTGGCGGTTCTCCCCGGCAACGTTATGCTCACGGCGTCCCTGCGCACAAAGAAGGACACCCCGAGCAATGGATCCTCGAGGCGCACACCGTCCGGAAGGCCGAGATAACTGAGTGTGCAGACCTGCGGCCTGTCGCCCGCATTGACAGCGACATACACTTTCTCCGAACCACTGGCGCGCACAAACGCATACAGTGATGCCACATCGTCGAGCAACAGCGTCTGCATGGTACCGGTGCGGAGAGGCAGAAGATCCTTCCGCAACGCGTGCACCGTGCGGTAGTAGCGGTACATGCTGCTGTCGAAGGTCACCGGCCAGGCGCGATCATCGCCGTTCACTTCAAAGGTGCTTTCCGCTTCCATCGGAAATTCCGGCCACGGCATGGGCTTGCGATTGTCCGGATCGTCGCCACCCCACATCCCGGCTTCATCACCAAAATACAGCACTGGTGACCCGGGAAGCGCGTTTTGAAGCAGGATGATCATGCGCTGCAAGGCACGCGCGCTGTCGTCGGGCGGGGTGATGCGATACGCCGGATTCTCGCGGGGAGAATTACGCTGATCGTATGGGAGGCCAAGATTCTGACACATCGAAGCGATACGATCCGTCTCGTGACTGCCGACGAGATTGAGCAACACGTCGCTGCCACTCAGCGTTGTTCTGCTCCGCAACTCCATGAGTTGAGCATCGAGCGTGGTACTGGAAATGCTCTCGGCCAACATGAATGACGTGACCGCTCGGCCGAATGCGTGTGGGCGATCCACATCGAAGGGCGTTGCCGCTCTGCCCTTACTCTCTCCCATATTGACGAGAAGTACATCGGGATTCAGTGTGCGGCAATACGCGGCCCATTGCTCCCAGAATGCCTGCGGGAGTTCTTCCGTCAAATCCACACACCATCCATCAATGCCGTCGGCGGGATTTCCGTCGCCGTTGGGATCCATCCAGCGGCGGGTCGCCGCGTACACGTAGTCCTTCGGACCGGGTACGAGACCCAGGGTATCCTGCCGGAAGCGTGGAAAGGCGTCTATGCCCCACATTTTATCGAAATCAAATTCCGACGAGTACGGGGTTTCGGGTTTGTCCCACGATTTGACTGTGAACCAGTTGGCGTAAATGGACTTTTCCTGCTGCTTGAGCACATCCTGAAATGCCCAAAAATCGGCACCACAGTGCGCGAATTGCGCCGAAAGCAACACCCGGATTCCCCGCCTATGCAATGCGTTGATCACATCGAGGAACAACCTGTCGGCCGAAGTGAAATACCAGGTCTTCGGATCCACCGGATTCTCACGATTGAGAAATGTGGTGTCCACATCCATCCTCGGTCCGAAATGCCTGTCCACGTGATGGAAAGAAGCGGCGTCGTACTTGTGGGAAGACCGCGCTTCGAACACAGGGGTAAGAATGACTCCTGTGATGTTCAACGAATCCAGATAGTCGAGACGCTGAAGCATCCCCTGGAGGTCACCTCCGTAATGGCGCAGCAACGCGGCAGGGTAGAACGCCTCATGCACCATGATCTCCTCCACCGACCGCTTGTACCAGTTGCCCGTCCACGGCGACACGGTCCATGGCTGTGAGGGATCCAGACATATATCACGGGCCACAGGATCGTTCGCTGTATCGCCGTTCGCGAAACGGTCCGGCACCACAAGATACCAAATCGCACCCCGCGCCCAGGAAGGCGGGTCCAATGCCTGCGCATGGAGTAATCCTGCCGGCAGCTGGAAGGCGATGAAAACACCGAGAAGATACGTGTATGCTGTCCTTGCCCAAGCCATATCTCAAAATACGGAATGAGCGCGTTTTCCCAAGCGTCCCCAACATCTCGTTGCTGAATGGCGACGTTCCGCGCTTCTGCGTTTGCCGCACAGCCGCGGCGATATCTCCGGCGCTGTCGTGGGATCTCCGTTTCGCTGGCGTCCGAATATCGAGGATAATCGCTGCCACATACTGCAATCTGCATCCCATGTATGGGGAAACCACTCGCTATCCACAAGAGAACTCTAATTTTATCGAGCACCTGCATCCGGGCACCATCCGACGGCAATGCCGCCATAAAGCGTTGTGATGTAAGCATTTATCTCTCATGATGGGCATTTCTCTCCCTAAACCTTTCATTCAGGTAAGGCAATATTAAGCTCCCTGTAATACAGAATTCAGCTCCCCGTAAGAATGGCCTCCTAAATTGGCTAGTGGATCGTGAATGATCCAGTAGCGGAAACTGAACGGAAGAATAGGTGGAGGTTGAAATGAACTCGCGCATTGTCATGAAGAATTTGTTACTGGCCGCATTATCCCTGATTCTGAGCCTTGTGCTGCTTTCGGCATGCAGCGATCAGAATGACATCGCTAGCGGTCCGTCGCAGGAATCGGTTGGAGCGTTGAACAAGGATGCCAAAGGTCTCGAGCGAGCGATGGAAGTGCAGACACGCAACACCGAGCGCTTTCTTGCGAAAAAGGGCATCGTCGGAACGGGTACCGGTATCGCGGAGGATGGAACGCCCACGATCGTGATCTTTACGGAGACACAGCAGGGCAAGGGTGTGATTCCTGAGAACATCGAGGGCATCCCTGTTCGCGAAGAAGTCGTCGGCGCCGTTGAACCGCTGTCTGTAAAAGGCGGCGGGCAGCCCACCGCAACCAAGAAGCCGGGCACGGGCACATCCACGTCCACGACAACCTATTCCACCACCAGCCGCTGGCCGCGTCCCGTCCCCATTGGCGTGTCCACCAGCAATTGGTACGACTGCGGCGCAGCCACCATCGGTGTGCGCGTCCGTCGCGGCGACGCCTTCTTCGCCCTGAGCTGCAACCACGTGTTCAGCCGCCTGAACGCAGCCGCAGTGGGCGAGAAAATACTCCAGCCGGGTCGCTCCGATGTGAGTTGCACACAGACGTTGACGGATGAAATCGGCGTTCTCGCGGACTTCGAACCCATCATTTTCTCCACGATGGCCGACAACTACATGGACGCCGCCATGATCTCCACGACGACGGCGCAGATCGACAACAGCACGCCGGCCAACGGCTACGGTGTGCCTTCCAGCACTCCGGCCACGGCGTACGTGGGCATGCCGGTTCAGAAGTATGGCCGCACCACAGGTCTCACGAAAGGCAAGGTGTCCGCCATCAACGTCATCATCGGCATCAACTACGCGCAGGGCGCGGCGCGCTTCGTCAATCAGATTGCCGTGCAGCCGGCCCGCAAAGGCGGAGACTTCGCGCTCGCGGGCGATTCGGGTTCACTTATCGTGACAGATGGTGACAGTGCTCAACCGGTGGCCCTGCTGTTCGGGAAAAGCAGCACGACAATCTTTGGCACCCCGATTCAAACCGTGCTGACGCGCTTCAACGTCACCATAGACGGAAAATAGACTGTTTCCTTTTCTCCGTGTGTACATACCTCCGGAAGCCGCCCTGTCTCGTACACAGGGCGGTTTCTATTTGTGCAGCAAATGGTTATCACAGACGCAGAAGTAATCCCTTGAGATACAGCGACTCGGGCACATGCAGGGCGATGGGATGATCTGCCGCCTGCGTGAGTTCGCGAAACACGGTAGCATCGACACGGGCATCCACCGCCGCATCGGCCACGATTTTTCGAAACAGCGGGGTGGTGATATGCCCGCTGCATGAGAACGTGAGCAGCATCCCACCTGGGCGCAGCAGTTTGAAAGCGAGCAGATTGATGTCCTTGTATCCGCGGGCGGCTTTGGTGACTGTCGACGCGGACCAGGCAAATTTCGGAGGATCGAGTACGATGATATCGAAACTCCGCGCAGCGTCCCGGAAACTCCGGAGCAGGAGAAACACGTCACCCTGCTGCTGCAGATATCGCTGTTCGTCGCAGGATTGCATGCGCACATTGCGCTGCGCCAGGGCCAACGCGTCGCCGGATAGATCGCAGTCGAGCACGGAACGTGCACCTCCGTGCAGCGCCGCACAGGCGAAGCCTCCGGTATAGGAAAAGCAATTCAGTATATCCGCGTCCTCTGCGAGAGACCCAAGAAGCGCGCGATTCTCACGCTGATCGAGATACATCCCGGTTTTATGTCCATGAACAATGTCGGCAAGCATGGGCATGCCGTGTTCACACACTTCGACCGGCGCATCCGGTATGCCGTCGGCAACATCCATCCCGACGTCTGGCAGCCCCTCCCGCTTACGCACATCGCCATCCGAACGATCAAGCACTCGGCATGCCGTGAAACGCTCGCGTAGTGCGCTCAGGATGTGCACTCGCCAGAACTCCACTCCCGCCCCGTGAAACTGGCAAACCAGGTGATCCGCGTAGCGATCCACCACCAAGCCCGGCAATCCATCCGCTTCACTCGAAATCAGACGATAGGCATTCGTCTCGGGAAGAAAACCGAAATCATCCCGCAGCTCTGCGGCTCGTGCAATGCGCTGTCTGAAAAAATCCGGGTCAATGGATTCCTCCTGACGGAAGCTCCAGATGCGCACGCGCAATTGACTCTCTGGCGACCATGCACCCGAGCCCAGGAAGCGTCCATCGCTCGCGCGCACAATCACTGTCGCTCCCGGCTCCGGAGTCCCCGTCACGCGATCGATCGCACCGGAAAACACCCATGGGTGGCGACGAAGGAGCGAATCCTCTCTTCCTTTCTTGAGAATCGCTGTCGCAACGTTGGACATGACATCACTCCTGCTCTGCTGCCGAAAACCTGCTTGCCGCGAAATCCGCGGTATGGTGAGCAGTAAAAGTAGCACCGCGGCTGTCGTGGCACAACCTCGCACGCTCTATCTGCTCGTCGCGCTTCCGCCTCGGATGCAGCAGTCGGGCATGTGCTCGAACTTACGTCCCCATGGTACGCCGCTTCCCCGGGTGCGTGCGGATTTATAAATCCGTGCTGTCGCCTCGCCATGGGTCGCGGGTGGCGAGAGCGCACCCCGATACTGCGTTGGCATGCATCCGCGAGGTGTAGCTGCACCGAACCGGGAGCTGCCGCGATGCGGAGGCATTGCTGGTCCGAGCGGGGAGCTGCCGCGATGCGGAGGCATTGTTGGTCCGAGCGGGGAGCTGGCGCGATGCGGGGGCATTGTTGGTCCGAGCGGGGAGCTGCGCGATGCGGAGGCATTGCCGAGGGAGGATAAAAAACGCCGCCCCGCGAATCGCGGGGCGGCGTAGTTAGGAAAGGAGTCGCTCGGGATTAGCGGGCGAGAATCATCTTCTTACCCTGCACGTACGGGGCCGAACCATCAACCGGGCTGGCTTCCATGCGATAGAGATAGATACCGCTGGGAGCAATCTGACCGAGGTTGTTGGTGGAATTCCAGTTCGTGATGTAAGAACCGGCAGCGTGGAATCCGCTGACCAGCGTGGCAACTTCGCGACCGAGGAGGTCAAACACGCGGATGCTGACATTCGCATCGGCGGGAACGTTGTAGGCCACATTCGTGGTGGGGTTGAACGGATTCGGGTAGTTCTGCGTGAGCTCGAACTTCGCCGGGTTGCTGATGGCTTCCACCTGCGGAGCGGCCTTCACGTTGCGGGCAACGAGACGGACAACCGTGAGGTCGTTCAAACGCTCGGCAACGGTACGGATGGTGCCGTTATTGGTGTACTGCACGCTGCGCGTGTCGCGGAGCATCGTCGGGGCGTCCTGCTTCACAGTGCTGAAGTAGGCATTGATACGGGAATTGAGATCCGCGTTGCCCTTGGTGATCGAGAGCATTTCGTTCTCGGGGTTGCTCATCATGTCCACGAAGCTGCGGCCGGTCTCACTGACGCGGTTCACATTGGTCGGGACGGAGAGGAAGCTGTTCATGGATTCGATCTCTTTACCCGTGGCCACGGCCTTGAAGGTCTCGGTCATCGGGTTGCCGGCGGTCACATCCGCGAGAACCGCGAAGTCACCACCATTGAGCACGAACTCACGCGCCTGAGCGGCGGAGGCATTGTCGAGCGAACCAACCCACAGAACCTTGCCATTGGTCGGAAGCGTCACGTTACCGAGGGTACGATCCACAAACTCGACCTGGATGCCCTGCTGGGCGTACTCGGAGATGATGCGGTCCTTCAGGTCGCGAGCGATCGGACCGTCGGTGTTCACCATCATCGGAGCAAACGGAATCACGAGCTGGCGGCTGTATTCGTTGTTGATCAGGTTTTCGTCATCCGGACGGATGATTTCGGCCTTGATCGTGTACGCGCCGCTGGTGAGCGTGTTGAAGTTGAAAGAAACGGTCTCGACGTACGGAGCGGCGGTCAGATACACGCGCTTCTCGAGGGAAGCAATGGTCGCGCCGGTGTTGTTCATCACGGTCACGCGGCCGAAAGTGATCTGATTCGGCAGGTAGGAGTAGTGCGCGTAGGCGCCGAAGGTCACATCCACATTCAGACCACCGGCGGTGTTGTTGCTGTTGATGGCAATCACACCGACGTCAGACTGCTGCACGAAGTTCGGACGAATCATCTGCGTCGAGAACTGACGGAAGTTTTCCACGTTCCAGGAGCTACCACCGTCGAAGGAGAACCACTGACGATTCAGATCGGCGAGGCGGGAGAAGGGACCGAGCGGCTCGAAGGGGCTGCCGGCTTCGTCCATACCAATACCAGGGCCGAAGGAACCAGCTTGCACGGAGGTCAAGCAGTAGCCGATGCGATACTGGCCGGCCGGCAGAACGACGGGCGGCGAGAACGGATAGGACACCCACTTCTCACCTTGCGGCGGGAAGGCAACGGGACCGGTGGTCGCGACAAGCGCGTTCGTATTCTGATCCCACACGTTGATCGTCATCTGCGAGGTCGAAGGATTGGGCTCGAGCTCAACCACACTACCCTGCCAGATATCGACACTGGTGATGGTCTGCGGAGCGTAGATGTCGTAGGTCAACGCGTCGCACTCGTTGATGAACGGGAACAGCGTGTTCATCGCCTTGCCATTGTCGTAGGCCAGCGAACCGGCGGTGACATGGAGGGGCACATTCTTGACGTTGTCGTTGCTGGTCGTGAAGAGATCACCGCGCATGAACACGTCGAGAATCGCTTCGTGGTGACCAACCTGGCCCTGGAGGTTGAAGAACGCGACGGGATTGTACGCGCCTTCGGCCGGGATGCTCAGATCCGTCTCAACCACGTTGAGGCGGTTCGCATTCGGGTAGCGATGATCGATGGTGAAGTTCGCGATACCCGGGGTCTGACCGAGCTGGAACAGCGCCACACCAGGAACCTGGTTCGCCATCGGGCGATGACCGAGCACGGTGTACGGCGGGATGATGGTGATGTCTTCCACGAGACCGAACGGGTTGAGCGTGGTCACGCCCTGGTTGTTCAGATCCATACCCCAGCGGATGTCACGATAATTGTCGTAACGATTAAAGAAAAGGCCCCAACTTACGAGCTTGCCATTGTCACCGAGAAGATTATCCGAAACATTCAGCGTCCACGTTCCAGCAGTGTTGCCAGAAACCGGAAGGGCACTCTCGGGAATGTACACACCGCGGAAGTACGCGGTCACGTTCGTCGGCGAATTGATCGCGACGCCGGGAATGGCGGTGCCGGGATTGCTGTCGAAAATGGTGTTTTCGTAATTGGCGCCGGCCAGACCATTCTGCGTGGACAACGTGTAGTTGCCTGTGGGACCCGAGAGGGTGATCGTGAGATCACTTGCCGCTGGATGCTCGATATTCACGATAACAGACAGCGTGTTGATTGTAACTGCGTCGGGTACAGTAATGGAACTGGAGGTTGTGCTGAAATCCACGATGGGGGCGTTCGGGAGGGCCCGATACTCGTATTCCCGGACTTGCGCGTTCACTGTGAGTGAACCCAGGAGTGCGAGCGCCACCAACATGAAGGATAGCCTAGCAACTTTCATTGATTCCTCCGATGGGGTTATGAATGTGAAAAGAGATGATTTGGCTCTGTGGTAATCATTGATTAGACGGTAAACTACCAATTACCCGCCGGAAAGTCAAGCAATGCGGAGGCGGGTGTCCCCCGCCCGCACGGCCTGGCAAAACCACCGTGGCATAGGAATTCTGAGTGATCGACGTCCCGGAATCTCCGTAGGATGACAGCACATTCAGCAGTGCTACAATAGCACCTCCGCGCGGAAATGTCAATAGTACAGGAACAAAAGATTGCCAACTCCTCGTGACTGTTGTGCGGCTTGCATATGCCTCGGCTTCTCTCCATCTTTGATGATTATGCCGTCGACCTTCGACACCATAGCACCCCTGTTCTTCCTCTCGGATGTGCATCTCGGCGTGGGAAGCCCGCAAGAGGAAGCGAGGAAACTCGATTCCCTGCTCGCCCTGCTCGATCACGTGCGGGCACGCTCGGGCGCGCTGTGCATCGTCGGCGATCTGTTCGACTTCTGGTACGAATATCGCAGTGTCGTGCCGCGTGGCTGGCACCGCCTGTATTGCGCACTGGATTCCTTGACGCGCGAAGGTCTGCCCGTACTGTACCTCGCGGGCAACCATGATTTCGCCATTGGCGGATTTTTTCGCGACGACCTCGGCATGCGCGTGTGGCACGACGACCTGCTGTTGCACTGCGAAGGGGGCATCTTCTACGTGTACCACGGCGATGGACTGGCGCAAAAGGATGGCGGCTACCGTTTGCTCAAGCGCTTGCTGCGCGCGCGCTGGTCGCAATTCCTTTACCGACTGCTGCATCCCGATCTGGCCTTCGGTATCGCACGCCGTTTCTCACATTCCTCCCGCGATTACACGTCGGGGAAGTTCTACGGCGAGACCGATGGTATGCTGCTCGAAGCGCGGCGACGCATCGACGCCGGGGCCCGCTACGTTATCATGGGGCATCGCCACAAACCCTGCATCGAAGCCGTGGGCGATGGCACCTATGTGAACCTCGGCGATTGGATTCGCCATTTTTCCTTTGCGATGTACGACCGGAACACGCTCGCGCTGTATCGCATGAACGGCCGCAACATCGAAGCATGGAGTGATCCCTCGTGACTCTCACGCCCCAGCATTATCGCTATATCATTTTCCCCGCCATCGGCACCTTGATCGCGGGATGGATTTTCTGGTCCATACTCTCAGACGGGCTACCGACGCTTGAGGAGTTGGAAAATCCTCGACCGCCCTTCGCCACCCGGGTCTACTCGGCGGACGGCATTGTCATCGACCGCTTTTTCGAGGAGAATCGCTCGCGCCTCACTTCGCTCGACAGCATTCCCCGACCGTTCATCGAAGCTCTGCTCGCCACAGAAGACCGCCGCTTCTACGACCATTGGGGCGTGGACCTGCGAGCGGTGGCGCGCGTGATCCTGCAGCGCGTGGCCAGCTTCAGTCTGCGCGGACCCGGCGGCAGCACCATCACCCAGCAGCTCGCGCGCATTCTCTACCTCACACGCGAGGTGAGCATCATGCGCAAAGCACGGGAAATGGTCACGGCCGTTCAAATCGAGCGGCGCTACACCAAGGATGAAATCCTGATCATGTACCTCAACGTTGCGCCGTTCGGCAGGGGGGCTTACGGATTGCAGTCTGCGGCGGCGGTGTACTTCAACAAACGTCCGATCGATCTGTCGGTGTCCGAATGCGCCTTCCTCGTTGGCGCGCTCGCCAATCCCACGCATTACGATCCACGTCGGCGTTACGAGGCCGCCGTGCTGCGCCGTAACACGGTGCTGGAAAACATGGTTGAGGTCGGCTATCTCGATGAAGCGGAATTTTCCCGCAGCACGCGGGATTCCATTGTCACCACGAGGCGTGAGCAGTCGGCTGGCATCGCTCCGCATTTCGTGGAGTACATTCGACAGCAACTGCGCGAGCGCGCCGAGAAGTACGGCTTCAATCTCTATCGCGACGGTCTGACAGTGTACACGACCATCGACAGCCGCATGCAGGAGCACGCCAATCGCGCGGTGCTGGAGCATCTGCTCCCCTTCCAGCAGCAATTCAATGCACGCTGGAACTGGGACAATCCCAACAATCGCGCCATACTCGGCACTGCTCTGCGCCTGGCCATTCGCGCCACACCCGAGTACCGCGCCGCGCGCACGGAGGACGAACGCGACATCGCCACGATACTCCTGCGACGCAACGCGCGCTTTGTCGATTCGGTGCGCAACGCGCTGACGCGCATACAGGTGGGCTTCGTCGCGGTGGATCCACGGACGGGCGAAATCAAGGCCATGGTGGGCAATGCGGAGTTGAATTTCCGTTATGGTCTCAATCACGTCACGCAGATCGCGCGGCAACCGGGGTCCACGTTCAAGCCCTTCGTGTACACCGTCGCCATCGACAACGGCTACACACCGGCGCATCAATTGTCCAACGATCCCATTTCCATGAATGACGGCTCGGGCAAAGCGTGGCGTCCGCGCAACTTCGGTGGCGAGACGGGTGGCATGTACACGCTCCGCCGCGCATTGCAGAATTCGGTGAACCTGGTCGCCATCCGCACCATTCTCGAACTCGCTCCTCCCGACGAAGTGGTGCGCTACGCGCAGCGCATGGGCATTGAAACCCCGCTGCGGGCCGTTCCTTCGCTCGCCATCGGTACATCGGAAGTCGTGCCGCTGCAACTCATCGCTGCATACGGAGCCTTCGCGAACGAAGGCATGTACGCCACGCCGTTCGGCATTACGCGCATCGAAGACCGCGATGGCCGCGTGATCGAAGACACACGGCCGCAGATTCGCGAAGTACTGAGCAAGGAAACCGCCTTCATCATGGCCACCATGCTGCGGTCCGTCATGACCGGCGGCACGGGCGCGGCAACGCGGCGCTGGTTCACCGGAGCGGCCGGCGGAAAAACCGGCACCACGCAGGATTATGCCGACGCCTGGTTCGTGGGCTTTACGCCCAATCTCGTCGCGGGCGTGTGGACGGGCTTCGACGACCGCCGCATTACCTTCACCGGCTCCTACGGCCAGGGCAGCGTTGCCGCCGCGCCGATCTGGGGACGCTTCATGAAGTACACCTACGCCGATCGCCGCATCAACATTCCGATGAAGGATTTCGCGCAACCCGAAGGGGTGACCATGGAACGGATTTGTGTCGAATCGGGCAATCTCGCGAGTCCCTTCTGTCCGCATGCCGTGACGGAATTCGTCAACCGCAAGTACTTCCCCGGTTACTGCACGCTGCACGCTTCGCCTTCGTCCGGGAAAAAGGACAACAACATCGAGTATTAGCACCCGGTATTGCCCCGCTCGCCGAAGTCCGGTATCTTGCGGCATTCCTTCATTATCATTCATCGCGGAGGCGGAATGCGCATCTCTCTTGTTTTCACCCTCGTCCTGATCCTCGCCGGTTTGCCCATGCTCAGCGGCTGCGGTGGCGGGGAAAAATCCGAGCCCAGCGCGCTCGAAAAATTGCAGGAAACGGCAAAGAATCTCGAAACGGCCAGCAAGGAATTGCAGCAAGTCGGCGAGGAACAGGGCGAACCCGTTCCTCCCGTGAGTTTCCGTACGTTGATCAATTATCTCCCGGCCAATGTCGCCAATCTCGCGAAAGGCGAACCCAGCGGCGAAACCATGAACATGGGCGAGTGGAATTTCTCCCAGGCCAGCGCCCGCTACGAGCAGGGTGAAGTGAACGCCTCGGTGGAAATTTTCGACTACGCGCATATTGGGACGCTGTACGCGCCGTTCAAAATGCTGGTGAAAATGAAACTCAACAAGGAGAGCACCACCGGCTACGAGCGCAGCACCGAAATCGCGGGCTTCCCCGCCTATGAAACCTGGAACAACAAGGATCAGCGCGCTGAACTCACCGTCCTCGTCGGCGATCGCTTCATCGTGAAAATCCAGACCGGAAAGTTGCCCGAACTCACCGCGCGCCGCACTGCCGAAGGCATGGACCTGAAAAAATTGGCCAAGGAAACCGGTCCCGCCGCCTGACGCACCGCACAGTGTTCATCGATACAAGGAAACGGCTGCCGCGTGGCAGCCGTTTCCTGTTTGAGTGAGTGAGCGCCTACCGTTCGCGCAGTGGAAGCAAGCGCCGCAGCAGCTCCGATCCACTACATCGGATGCAATACTCCGCACATCACCGACTTGCGTACTTCGGAGTTGCAACTGGCGGGAGGATACTCTCGGCAATACTCTGCTATATCGCGACACCGGGTGCGGAGGACGCTTGCGGCAATCACCGCGCCACAGCCGCATGCATTGCAGCCAGCGCCTCGAACATACGCGGACCGGGCCGCATCAGCACGTCCGCCGGCAGGGCGTGCATGCGTCCGTTGCGCACGGCGTCCATGCTGCGCCATTCGGGAAATTGTCGGAGGGCCTGAGCGGGCGTAAGCCCGAGATCGTCGGGAAACAGCATGACCGCCGGATTCCACAACAACAACTGTTCACGACCCAGCACCGGGTATTGGCCCGGCGCCGCCGCTGCCACGTTGCGCGCGCCGGCGAGATGGAGGATTTCATCGATAAACGTTCCCGCTCCCGCGGCGATGAGCGGACGTATAGAGAGGAGGACCACCGCTCGAATGGAATCGCGGTCGGCGTGGGATAACAGCCCGGCACGCAATGCACGCAGCGAGTCCACCAGGCGTTTGCCACGGCGCTGCGTACCGGTGATTTCGGCGAGATCGCTGATCGAGGCGAGTATGCCGTCCAGGGTTCGCGGATAGGAGACGAATAAACGGACTCCCATATCCTCAAGACGGCGGAACGTGGCCTGGGTGTTGCCTTCGACCGAGATCAACACGAGATCGGGTTTCAGTGCGAGAATGCGCTCGACGTCCGGCGTGAGCAAGTCCCCGACCACGGTTCGTGTGCGCGCCTCCGGTGGATAGTTGCAATGCGCGGTCACACCCACCAGCAGCGAATCGGCGCCGAGGGCGAACAGCGATTCGGTGAGACTGGGCGCCAGACTGACGATGCGGCGCGGGATTCCGTCGAACGCCACCCGTCTGCCGATGTCATCCGTAAGCACGCGCGTTCCGCCCGGCCGTGAAACAGAAGGCCGGTCGCAACCCGCCGCGAACAGCATCGCGAACAGGAGCACCGGCCACAGCCAGAACGCACGCATGCGCGGGGTTACTTTCCGATGCCGAATATCGCCTTGACGATATGCAGCGCCATGGAGGGATTCTCCTTCAACCGCCGTGTGGAGTACGGGTACCATTGATCGCCGAACGGCACGTACACGCGCAGGCGATGTCCCTGCGCCACGATCTGATCGCGCCGCTGCGGACGCACGCCGAGCAACATCTGGAACTCGTATGCTTCGCGTTTCAACCCGAGGCGCTTGACCAGCGCGAGGCCGTGTTCGAGCAGCACATCGTCGTGCGTGGCGATGCCAATGTACACTCCGTTACCGAGGCCATATTCGTTGAGTTGCTTGAAGCTGTCCTGCACCTCGTTGCGCTTTTTGAAAGCGATGGCTTCGGGTTCGACGTAAATGCCCTTGCAGAGACGGATATTCGTCGGAGCATCCGCCACGAGATCGCGCAAATCGGTTTCGGTGCGGCGCAGATAGGCCTGCAGCACCACGCCTACGTGGCCCGGGTAATCCCGGCGCAGCCGCTTGTAGATGGCGAGCGTGGCATCGGTGTAGGGATGGTCCTCCATGTCGATGCGCACGAAATTGCCGTATCCTTTCGCGATGTCGAGCAGCACGCGCAGATTTTCCTCGCAAAAGGCCTCATCGATGCTGAGCCCCATCTGCGTGGGTTTGATGCTGAGATTGGAATCGAGCTTATGCTCGTGAATGGCGTGCAACACGGCCTCGCACTGCCTGCGCATGACGAGGGTCTCTTCGCGGCTGTTCACGCTTTCACCGAGCACATCCATGGTGGCCATGATGCCGCGCGCGTTCAGGTCTTTGACCACGCGGATTCCATCCTCCAGTTTCTCGCCCGCGATATACGGACGCGCGAAAAAGCCGACGACACCCTTCGGAATGATGGGGATCGACGCTGCGATAAGCTTGCTGATAAATGACATGATGCTCTCGTGGGAATGGGTCGTGAGCGATTACCGGCGCTGTCACCTCCAGGATGCGCTTTGCGCGCCGGCGACAACATTCTCATGAAGTCCACATGGGAATGGGCGTGCGAATCGTGAAAAAACGCGGAATTGGGGTCGGATACCGGGCTAGCCCGCCAATTCTTCGAGTCGCAACCGTCAAAAGTAGCGCGAAAGGCGACCAAAATCAAGATGTATTGCTCGATCTGCGAATTTCCCGTGCATCCGGCTCAGGCAAGCATTTCCCTGTACACTTCGTAAGTGCGGTCGGCGATACGAGTGTTGGTGTACAGCTCGAGCACGCGACGCCTCCCTTTTTCCGCGAATTCCGAGCGCAGAGTCGCGGAGTCAAGCAACTGCTGCATTCTCTCGAGCAACTGTTCGGTGTTGCGCTCCTCGAAGGTGAGGCCGGCGTCGCCGATCACGCGGGGAATTTCCGCATGCGTGGATCCGAGCACGGGTACTTCCGAGGCCATGGCCTGCACCAGCACCTGGCCGAACTGCTCCTTCCAATGCGGCACCGTGTACGATGGCAACACCAGCATGTCCATGCAGTTGATATGCCGCGGAATGTCGGCATGAGGAATGGAGCGTACGATGCGCAAACGATCGGCCACGCCCACTTCGGCTGCGAGCCGTCGCATCTCGTCCTCCAGCGCCCCGCCGCCAATGAGCAGCAGCGTGAAGTCACCCCGCAGCCGCCCTGCGGCGCGAATGAGATCGAGCACTCCTTTTTCCGGCACGAAGCGACCGATGAAACCGATGACCGTGCCCTTCAGCTCGAGTTCGCGGCGCAGCGCCGGCTGTTCTCGGCGTGCGAACAGCTCCGCATCCAAACCCAGCAGAGGCATGACGGTGACGGGTTTGTCGAAACCCTTCGCGCGGAGAATATCGCGGGCATCGCTGTTGCCGCAAATCGCCGCGTCCGAATGCCGGAGATTGAAGCGCTCGATGGCGTTGAACGGAAAGCGCAGGGTTTTCTCGAAATTCATCCATGTGAAAAACAGCGTGCGTACCTTCGGCGCATATACGCGGCTGTAGCACAGGGCCTGAAAATACGAAAGCGCATCGGTGCCTTCTTCGGCGTGGAGGATGTCGGGATGGAATCCCCGCATGGCCATGTCCGTCGAGACATACGCATGCGCCGCTTCTTTTCCCGAAAACAAGACCGGCATCGCCCGCATGTCGAGTTCGTCGTCGTGATGGTCGGCATAGCGCAGCGTGAACAGGTAATCTTTCCACACCGTGGGTACAACGATGCGCAAACGCACGTCCTCTCTCGCGGCGAGGGCGCGCCACTTCTCTCGTCCCACGCGTGTGATATAGGTGTGGCTGAGGACGAGGATGTTCACGCGCCGACTCCCTGCCGCATGTCGGCGATGGCCAGCGCATATACCTCCGCAGTGCGCCGGGCGATCTCGGGCCAGGCGAATTCCCTTTCCACGCGACTCCGCGCGCCGGCGCCCAGCGTGTTACGCAAGCCATCGTCGTCGAGCAAGCGCAGAAAGGCCTGGGCAAGTTGTTCGGGGCTGCGCGCATCCACCAGAATGCCGCTGCGTTCGTGCTCGATGATTTCGGGAATGCCCCCCACCTTGGTCCCCACCAACGGCAAGCCGCTGGCCATGGCTTCGAGCCCTGAAATGCTGGTAGCTTCCATCAACGATGGCAACGCGGCGATACTTGCCAGAGCATAGAACAGAGGCATACTGCTGTTGGGCACGTTGCCAGTGAACACCACATCCTTCGCCTGCCGCCATTCGCGAAGCATGCCTTCGAAGCGCGCACGCTCCTCGGGGAAGCCGCCCCCGACGATGAGGAACTGCACGTCGGGCCGCTGCTCGCGCACCAGCGGCACGGCGCGGATGAAGTACTCCACCCCGTTCTTGGGCTCGAGCCGCCGCGGACAGATGATGACGGGACGGGCGGGATCGAGGCCGTAATCCTTGTCGATCACGCCGAAATTGCCACCGGGGTGGAATTTCGCCGCATCCACTCCGTTGGGAATGTAGAAGTTGCGCTCCGCGCGAATTCCCGTGGCGGCGGATTTTTCGTACAGCTCACGACTGGGACTGATGATGGCGTCCGCATGTCCGAGAAAAAGCCGGATTTTCCTTTTTCCCATGACACTCTCGAACAGCTCGAGGTAGTTGCTCGTGTGGTTGGTCCACACCAGCGGCAGCGCCTTGCGCAGCGTGTAGCTGGTCCAGCAGTTGGGAGTCAGGTCGTGCCAGTGCAGCACATCGAAACGTACACGTGCGTGCAAATCGAGTATGTAGCGGCGCACCGCGCGAATGTAGAGCAGGTGCTTGATGCGCGGGGTCTGCCGATCCACAAACAGTTTGTGCACGGTGAAGCCCTCCATCTCCTCCACACGTTGCTCGCCGGCCCCGTACACCGGATGCACGAGATGCACGGCATGGCCGTTCATAACGTGTGCGCGCGCAAGTTCCAGGGCATGGGTGGCCATGCCGCCCACATTGGGAAGAAAATCGGAGGTGAGAAGGAGTATATTCATGCGGAGTCGATGTCAGGATAATGCGCGCACATCGTCGATGATGCGTTGCAGTCGGTGAATGGCCTGATGTTCGCGTTGCGCGCGCTCATGTCCGGCCGCGGCGATGGCGAGGCGTTCGTCTTCATGCTCGAGGTAGTAGCGAATCTTCTCGCGCAATTCCTCGGGCGTTTCGAAGCAGGCGATTTCCTTGCCTTCAATGAAAAGATCCTCGGCCTGTTCGCGTGACCGTTGCGTGAGCAAAAAGCCACCGAAGCCGGGAATTTCGAGTGTGCGCACGTTGTGCGAATCTTTGTTTTGCTCGCGCAGGAAGTTCAAGTGGATCTTCGATACGGCGAACAGTTTGGAAATTTCCTCACCGTACACCGCATTGGCGCGCCAGCGCGCGCGCAGCGGCTTGTCCTCGGCCACGCGCTCCCACATGTTGCCCCACACGGCGAGCGGGAGATCGGTGATTTTCTCAAGCCACCATTCACGCATGGGCTCCCAGGTGCCGGCGAACACCACGTCGGTGGCGTACTTCGCACGATCCTCCTCCGACACCTCCTTCGGCATGACCAGCATGTTCGGATCGTAGCAGAAGGGCAGGTATTCCACGCGACGCGCTCCGGCATCGCGCAAAGGTTGCATCAACGAGCGAGCGTAGATGTAGTAAATGTCGAACAACGGTATGCTGGCAATGCTGTCGCTCGTGGCGTTGCGGTTTTCCACGTTGAACGGGCCGTCGGGATACCACTGCAGGAGCACGGGATTGTACCGCTGTTTGATCTCACGCAACGCATCGACGCGAATCGTCTCGCCTTTGAGCAGCAGTACCACATCGGGCCGCAGCTCGCCCACAGTGCGAAGCAGTTCGGCGCTCATTGCACGGCGGTCGAGGCGTCGGCGCAGCGGACCCGGCATGGGCAGCGTGTGTTCGCGTTCCGCGCGCTTGCGGTAATCGAACACATGCACAGTGCAGCCCAGCGCTTCGAGCGCGGGCTTGTAGGTCCAACCACCTGTACCGTACCAGTATTCGCAGACGAGGAGGATGTTCATGGATGTCCGTTATGACGTGGCGCCGTTCATGACGCCGCGAATGTACTGCAAGTGCTCCTTCAGACGGCGACGCTCGGTCACCAGCTCCAGAGCGATAAAAATACCAATCAGGTACAGCGCTTCCAACCCGAAACGCACCATGGCACCCAGGCCAAGGTCCGGGAGCGGAAAGGACAGCACGACAACCGCTGCGATTGCTCCGAACAACAGAGGCAGTGCGAAGGCCTGCAACCAGCGCACGCGCACTTCGCGACGCACCACCAGCATGGCGCCAATCACACCCACCGCGTAATTCAGCACCACCGCAAGCGCGGCGCCGCTTATTCCCATGGACAACACGAGGAGGTACATGGCGGGAAGAAAAATCACCAACTGTACCACACGAACGCGTACGATAGCCCCGGGTTTGCCTTTGGCATACAGCAATTGCTTCATGTTCTCGAACATGGGCGAGAGCAACGCACCCGCGGCGAGAATGCGCAGCACGGGCACGGCATCGAGCCACTGGTCACCGATAATGCGCAGAAACGACTCCGGCAACACGGCGAACACCAGCACGAAAGGCATCAAGGCGCGCGCGAGGAAAAACAGTACCAGCGTGAAGGCCTTGGACAGGCGCTCCGCATCGTTCTGCACTTTCGCATACGTGGGCAACGCCACTGTGACCACCGCCGGGGCCACGGTCTGTGGAGCCATTTCCCAGTATTTCAACGCTCGCCCGTAGCTTCCCTGGAGATTCGTGCCAAGGACGGATTCAGTGACCAACGTTCCGTAGCGGACAAACAGCACCTCCATGCCTCTCGAAAAAATGAGTTTCCAACCCATGGAGAGAAACCAGCGGGCGGTGGAACGATTGAAGCGCAATCCCACCGGATAGCGGCTGACGAGAATCATGCCGATGAATGACACGACAAAGGAAGAGCAATACCCCAACACCATGCCCCAGGCGCCGTAGCCGGCGGACACAAGTCCGAAAGACACCAGCGGGAAAGCCAGCACCGAGAGCAGGTTGATGCGTGCGATAACCTTGTACTCGAGCTGTTTCTCGAGATAGGAGGAAAACAGTATGGTGAAAAGATTCAGCGTGCTGAATGCGGCGAGTACGAGGAAGGCCTCGATTTTGATGCGCGTCGTGCCTCGCAGTTCCAACACCCACGCCACGCCTATCGTGGAAATCAGCATGAGCACGGACAGCAGCAGCGTGAGCACGAAAGCGGTGGAGTACAAATCCTCCTTCTCTTCGTCGGATTGTATCACCGAAATGTTGAACGATACCGCCGCCAGAATGAACAGAATGTCCACCACTGCCAGACCGAACATGTAAATGCCGTTCTCGTCCGGCATCAGCAGACGATCACGGAATATCCCGAAGAAAAACCCCACCAACATGGCGAGGTAATTCATCCCACTCGTCCACAACGTCCCGATGATGGCCTTGCGTCCGATGCTCACGACGTCTCCTCTGCGGCCAGCACCTCCCGATACACGTCCACCACGGCGTCGGCGTAGCGCGTCCAGGTGAAGTCCTGCACATAGGCGCGCGCGCGCTCACCCATGGCAACGCGTTCCTCTTCGTTTTCATAAAAACGGAGCAGGGCATCCGCTATCGCGTCGGCGCTTCGTATGGGGAGCACCAGGCCGTGCTCACCATGCCGCGCAATGCTGCCGGTGTTCTCCGTCACCACCAGCGGCAGACCGCAGGCCATGGCCTCGTAGGTGACCAGTGCCGATCCTTCCTGCAGCGAAGGCAACACGAACACCGAAGCCTGGCTGTACTCGCGATACAGATCCTCATGCTTCACATGTCCGCGCAACACGATGCGGGAGGCGTGCCGTTCGAGCAGGGGTTGCAATTCGCTTTCGACGGTACCGATGAATACGAGTTCGGCCTTGGGCAGCGCGAGGCGTTCCCAGGCCTCGAGCAGATAGTGCACGCCCTTCTGCACACTGATATTGCCGACAAAGAGCACGCGGAACACATCGTCGCGCTTCTCCTCCTTGTGGAAATGCGCGGCATTGAATCCGTAAGGAATCACCGCGAGTTTCGCCTCCGGCACGCCCTGTTCCACGAAGGTGCGCCGGACGAATTCCGATGGAATGATTACGCGGTCCGCCTGCTCGATTTCCTGCAATCCCTTCTCGATGATCTGTGGATGCGCGCGCTCCGCGACGATACCGAAGCGCTCGTATTCCTCACGAAGAATGGCGTCCTGAAACCAGGGATGCGTCGAACCCCGCTCGATCACCACACGTGCACCGCGTTGCCGCGCAAAGGGCATGGAGATGAGGCCGTAATTGCCCCAGACATGGTAGATGTCGCAGGTGGGAATGTATTTGCGCGAAAGCGCATCGAAGAGATTGTCCTTCACCCAGGAATAGTAGCCGCGGTGCCGCAAGGCCGGCACGGCTCGCACCAACATGCCGAGGTATTCCGGCGCGGGAATGGCGGTATAATACCGCGCCGGGAGCAGCGAACGCACATACCAGCTCTTGGTGGTGATGATGCGCGCCAGCATTCCGCGCGAGTACAGTTGTTCGGCGAGTTGTATGGCGTGGAACCGCCCACCCACCGAGATGGTGACTTTCACTGTGTCAACGCGCTCCTGTGAAGGGCGTCACGCCGCCTTCCGTGTTTCGGATTTGGCCTGCAAACGCTTGCGTATCCACATACCCGCATACACCAGCAGGATAATCGCCAGAATGTAATTGGTGATGGTGGTGACAATGAAGCCCGATTGATAGGACGTCGGCTCGAAGCGCATTTCCAGCGTGTGCTTGCCGGCAGGAATGCGCACGGCACGGAAAAGATAATCGCTGCGCAGTATCTCGATCGGCTTACCATCGAGCGTCGCAGTCCAACCGCTGGGATACCACACCTCGCTGAGTTTCAACAATGCTTCGGCGGGCGTCTCCACTTCGTAGGTGAAGCCGTTGATGTCGAAATGCTTGAGTTCGGCCCGCGCGGAAGCAATGAGCGAATCACCGACTTCGGCCAAAGGCGCCGCGAGCGGCGCGCTCAAATATGCCACCTTGTCGGGCTGATACCCCGGCAATGCCGATACGGCCTTGAACATTTCCTCGTCCTTCTCGATCACCTGATGGCGACCCACGAAAAAGGCTCGCGGGAGATTGTACTGATTCTCGTATACGTGTTCCTTCTGTCCCTGGAATACCAGGCGCAACCACGGCCGCGTGAGCTGCCAGTCGGCGGGAACCACCACGTACTTCGTATTGAGCATGCTCAACATCGCCCAGTTCGCGCCGTCCACATACTCCGGACTCCGGAAGGTGAATTGTCCGAACATGGTGTTGCGTACGTCATCATACAACTTGAGCTTCGCGGGATGATAACCGGCCACGCTCTGGATGTTGTAGGCCACATACCAATTGTCCGACCCGTGCGTGGACGCGGGCAGGATGCGGTGTATGCTCTTGTCCTGCTGGAGGAAGTCCACCACATCCGTGCGCTGCAGCGATTGCTCCTGTTCGCGCGCCGGAACCATGTTCATGGGCTTGTTGTCCACCACCCACCAGTCCACCACGAGGACGAGCAACAATCCAACCTGCAGCGTCATCAGATTGATCTTGGCCTTGGTGAAGGCCCACAGCAACGTCGCCGCCAGAGCCATGAACAGCAATGCCACGAAAGCGTCGCGCATCGCATTGTCGTAGATCGTCTGACGCGTCCAACCCTGATACTGCTCAGGAATCTGCTGTCCAGCGCTGATGGCCTGCTCCACCTGCTGCAAGGTCTGCAGCGACTGGGGCTGGTTCTTCTCCATCGCGCTCGTCACAGCGGCAAGATACCCCGACTCCGAGGCCAGCAAGCCCAGCACGAACACCGCGGCAATCGCCACGGGGATCCACACCGCTCTGGTGACTTTCGTGGCGGCCTCGCGATCCTCGCGCAGGCGGCGGAACAGTTCCGTCACACCTATGCCCGCGAGCATGCCCACGCACAGCGCCATCAGGTACAGGATCATGGACGGGATGCGGAAATTGTTGAAAAATGGGACGTGATTGAAAAAGAGGTCGTAAATCAGACTGAAATTCCGTCCCATGGCAATAAGCAGCGCAAGCACGCCCAGCGCCACCCACAGATGCACGAACTTGTCCTTGGGCCGCAGTACGATGCCGAGTAACGCCAGAAAACTGATCACCACACCCAGATAGATGGGCGAATCGGTGAACATCATCGTGCCCCAATACGTGATCGAGCCGAAGCCCACAAACGACGGGACGAAGAAGGTGATAATTTCCACCGGCGAGAAAGACCAATTCGTCGCATACTCGTAGTCGAGACCGCTGGCCACCGTGCCGTGTCCGCTGCCGCCCGAACCCGCGCCTCGAATCGAGAAGTCCTTGTATTCCCAGGTCGCGAAATACGGACCCGACAACATCAGGAAGGCGAATACTCCGGCCGCGGCCAGGATTCCCGACACCATGAGCACAGTGCCGAATTTCTCGCCGCTGTACCATTTGTACAGCACGAACATTCCCATGGCAATCAGATTGTAGAACACCATCTGCACGTGACCCGAATTCAGCATGAAGTGCAGAGCCGCCACAAGCAGCACGATGCGCAACAGCGTGCGCCGTTCGAACAGCAGATCCGTGAGCAGAAGAATCGCGGGCAGCCAGGCGAATACCGTGACCTTGGTGTTGTGCCCCGCCATGATCCAATTGAGCGAATACAGCGTGAACACCACGGACACCGCCACGAGAAAGGCGGCAAAGGGATCGAATTTCTTTCGCAAGCCCAGCAGGTAGGTGAACAATCCGAGCAGAAAATAATTGAAAATGTCCCAGAACATTCCCGGCAGTGGCAACACATTCACCACGGACTGCACCCAGCCGTAGGCCTGCATGATCACCATCGGCTTCAGCGGATCAAGGAAGGTATGCAAATACAGGCCATGGCCCGGCGAGGACGATCCCCAGGTGGGCATACCGGCGAACACGTAGGGATTCCAGAAGGGGTTGAGTCCTTCCTCGTCGGCTTCCCGCAAATATCCCTGGTCGTACACGACGGAGGGAAGATTGTCGGGGACGAAAAACACCTTCCCGCCGAAGAAGGCATCACGGAAAAAGATGACGAGCAGCAAGGCGATGAGGCCGATGTACACCTTGTTTGCGTGCTTCTGCATGAAGGCGGGCTGGGAAAACGAGGGCAGCGTCACCCCTCGTGTGGATCGTTTTTCGGCGCTGCGTGCTTTTGCCATGGAGTGTGTGTCTATTGTGGGAACGTCGTGGAAGCAATCGGGAAAAATACGATGCGAAGCGGATAAGGGTCAATGCCCATCGCCGGTTCCATCCACTGCGTGCCGGCTGCCGGCTTGGCCGCGTGTTTCGTCCAACCGACGCTGGCACAGGAGGTGTCCTGTCGCCACGCCTCTCCTGTCAGCAAGGTCCCTGAGGCGGCCCGGTTCGGATCGGGAAAAGAAAAGCCCCCGGTGGGGGGCTCTTCGAATTATATGCTGCTATGTTCAGGCAACCTTTTTCGCGCTGCCTTTTTGTGCCGCGACGCGGGAGGCCTTGACGGTGACCTCGACACGGTCGAGATCCACGCTGACCTCGGCGTTGCAATACGGGCAGAATTTCGCTGTTTGTATGTCGAAACTGATGGTGTTCTTGCACATCGGGCATTCTGTGATCACCATACCAATCACCTTGCCGGTCTGCTTCACCTTCACGGGCTTCGGGGCTGCTTTCTCAGAGGTTTTCATTTGTCACCAGTAAATTCAACATTACCGCACTATCCGGTAAAGATACGAATATTCGCGGGCGGCATCAACTGATTTTTTTGCGCCCCTTGGCCGATTTCGCCGGTGAGGGTGATTTCAGCGCGATTTCAAGCACTTCCCGCATCTCTTCCACGAGATAAAACGTGAGCGCCTTGCGTACGGACTCGGGAATTTCCTTCAAATCTTCCTCATTCTTTTTCGGAAGCAACACAGCCTTGAGTCCTGCGCGATGCGCTGCCAACACCTTTTCTTTCACACCTCCGATGGGCAACACGGCGCCGCGGAGCGTGATCTCGCCCGTCATCGCCAGATCACTGCGTACCGTGCGATCGGTGAGCAAGGAAGTGAGCGCGGTGAGCATGGTCACGCCCGCGGAGGGTCCATCTTTGGGAATCCCCCCCGCCGGCACGTGCACGTGAATGTCGAGCGTGGAACGGAAGTCTTCGGGCACAGCAAGCGCGCCCGCATTCGCCGCGATAAAACTCATCGCCGCCTGCACGCTTTCCTTCATCACATCGCGCACCATGCCCGTAATCGTGAGCTGTCCTTTCCCCTTCATCTTCTGCGCTTCGATGAACAGGATGTCACCTCCCACGGGCGTCCATGCCAGTCCCGTGGCAATGCCGGGGCGCGTCAAACGCTCGGCGGCTTCGGGATAGAACTTCCTCGAGGTGATGTATTTCGGCAAATCCTCCGCGCGAACGCTGATGCGGCTCACACCGTGCTCCGCAATTTCGCGCGCTGCACCGCGGCAGATGTCCGCAAGCTTGCGCTCGAGTGTGCGCACACCGGACTCGCGCGTGTACACGTCGATAATGTCGCGTATCACTTTGTCCGCAAGCTGCAATTGGCCATCCTGCAAGCCGTGCTCGCGCTCTTGTTTTGGTAAAAGGTGGCGTCGGGCGATATGCAGTTTCTCCTCGAGAATGTAACTCGGGATCTCGATGATCTCCATGCGATCCCGCAGTGCCGGCTGTATGGTGTCGAGCGTGTTCGCCGTGGCAATGAACAGCACGCGCGAAAGATCGAAGGGCACCTCCAGATAGTGATCGCTGAAGTTCACATTCTGCTCGGGGTCCAGCACTTCCAGCAGCGCCGAGGTGGGATCGCCGCGGAAATCCATGCCGACCTTGTCGATTTCGTCCAGCACGATCACCGGATTGTTCGATCCCGCGCGATGAATGCTCTGGATGATACGGCCCGGCAGCGCACCGATGTACGTCCGCCGATGGCCGCGAATTTCTGCTTCGTCGCGCATGCCGCCCAGCGAAAACCGTACGTACTTTCTCCCCATCGCTTCGGCGATGGATCGCCCGAGCGAGGTTTTTCCCACACCGGGAGGGCCCACAAAGCAGAGAATGGGACCACGCATGTCGTTTTTCAACTTGCGTACCGCGAGGTATTCGAGAATGCGTTTTTTTACGGTTTCAAGGCCGTAATGGTCCGCATCGAGTTTCTCACGCACGGTGGCGATATCCAGATTGTCGTCGGTGGAGGTGGACCAGGGCATGCCGAGCAGCCAATCCAGATAATTCCGGGTGACACTGTATTCCGCCGCGGCCGGACTCATCACGGTGAGGCGGTGCAGTTCCTTTTCCGCGGCCTTGCGCGCATCTTCGGGCATGTGAAGCTCATCAAGTTTCGCACGCATTTCATCGACTTCGAGCTGTTCATTTTCCTCGCCCAATTCCTTCTTGATTGCTCGAAGCTGCTCGCGCAGGAAGTACTCGCGCTGACTCTTGGCGATGGAATCCTGCACATCGCTTTGGATTTTCTGGCTCAATTCCTGACGCTGAATGGCGGCGGTGAGCGCAATCACCAACTTGTCCAGCAAATCGCGCACGAGGCGGGTTTCGAGTAAATCCTGTTTCTCCGGAACCGGGAGGTTCAACAGTGCCGCGACGAGGAAAGCGAAGGTCGGCAATTCCTGCGTGTTGAGTATGAGGTTGAGCTGCTCGGGATTGAGTTCCGGGGTCAAATCCGCCATGCGACGAAGCAAGCCACGTACATTGGAAAGCAGTGCATCCATTTCGGCACCGCGGGTTTCGGCAATATTTTCCTCCCACGGCATGACCTCGGCAGTGAGGAAGGGCTCCTCGCTGAGCACCCGTAAAAACGCGGCGCGCTGTATGCCCTGCACCACCACGCTCTTCGAGCCATCGGGCATGGTGTAGATTTTCACCACACGCACTATGCTGCCAACCGTATACAAATCCTCGGGTCGCGGAATGTCCACACCCGAATCCCGCTGCGTCAACACAAACACCGGCTGTCCGGCGCGGTGCGCTTCTTCCACCAACCGCACCGAACTCGGCCGCCCGACAAACAGCGGCATGATCATGCCGGGAAAAAACACCATATTGCGTAGCGGAAGCAACGCGTGTATCTGTGGAATGTGTGTGCTCTGCTGCGATTTCGACGGTGCGTCCGCTGATTCCTGCTCCGACATCGGCACTCCTTCTTGTGGCATCATGGCTGCGCGGCGTGTGTACCGCGTAAACAGTCCGCCTGTTTATGCAAACTACATGCCACACGGTAAATCTCCGCATCGTGACGATGAAATTGTCGATTTGTCAGCATTCGTCTCAATCATCACGCCACTCTGTCAGTCCGATCAATGTATGCTGTCGTAGTGGCACATTCCGAGAAGCTCATGACTGGAATTCGTGTGGCTTTTGTGCAGGTGCATGTGTTTCGCGAAAGCGATGAGGGCATACGCTACCTGCTGCTGCGTCGCGCTGAAGACGAGGTGGTGTATCCGGGTCTGTGGCAAATGGTCACCGGGAGCATCGAAGCCGGGGAAAGCGCCGTGCAGGCGGCGCGACGAGAGGTACACGAGGAAACCGGCCTGCGGGACATCGAACTGCTTCTTGTTCCCTACGTCGCGACGTTTTACCTTGCGGAGGAAGATCACGTCCATCACGTCCCGGTGTTCGCGGCCCGCGCCTCGCTGGCCGATCGCGTTGTGCTTTCGAGCGAGCATCAGGATGCGGACTGGCTGGATTACGATGCCGCCTATGAACGGCTGACCTTTCCCGGGCATCGCGAGGGCATGCGTATTCTGCGTCACGGACTGGAACTTCCAACTCGATATCCCTTTCTTCGAAACGTCTGACTTTTTATCTACAGAGGAGCAGCAATCATGCGCGGACTACAGAAATCCACCCTGCTCATGCTCGCCGCGGCACTCATTGCCGCTTGCAGCTTCACCACCGCCAACATCAAGAAAGCTGTGATGGCGCGAGAGATCAATGAGGACAAGTCTCCCGCCATGGAAGTCACCTCCTTCCACGGCTATGAGAGTATGTTGCATTGCTGTGTGGAAATGGCGAATGTTCCGTCGGGAACGAAGGTGAAAGCCATCTGGCGCAGCAACGAGGGCGCTGTCGTCATCGACTCCACGGAAATCGAGCTTGAAAGCGACAGCTGGATCGATTTCAGTCTTACCCTGTCCGAGCAGGCGCTGCCCTACGGAGCGTACACGGTGGACCTGTTTATCAACGGCAAAAAGGACCGATCGGTGCCTTTCACCGTGGTCCCGAAGTTCGAAGAGGGCATCATCAAGGAAGCGGTGACATCGAAAGCCATCAGCGAGAGTTACTTCCCGCAGCAGCCGACCGCCGTGTTTCCCACCAACACCGCGGTGGTGTACGCACCCATTTACGTGCAGGACGCCCCGCAGGGCTCGAAATTCTCCGCATATTGGTATCAGCACGACACCTCCGGAGGCCGCGCCCCGATCACCAGCGCCGACATCGAATTCGCCGACAGCGGGTGGATCGGCTTTTCCATGACGCTGAACAACGGTCTCCCGGCGGGTAAATACTCCGTGGACATCCTGCTGAACGGTGCGGTGGAGCAAACCCTGGAATTCAGCGCGAAATAGCGCTCACATCAGCATTTCCGCGCTTTTTCGGCGGCGATCGACATCGGTCGCCGCCGACAGCGCGTGTTGGCTCTCTTTACCGGCTGCCGCTACTCGAATGCTCGCAGACTTCCACGATCCATCTGTGCTAATCTGCGTGAAATCTGTGCAATCTGCTCTGAAAATAGTCTCGCTGCCTGCATTATGCTTAT